>OLRB01001207.1_pt1 | contig 11720 bp, 8 predicted proteins | sample 1672751 | NCBI WGS metagenome assembly OLRB01 (sample SAMEA3136720, study PRJEB25190) | human gut metagenome | biome: human gut; feature: human-associated habitat; material: faeces | place: Austria | collected 2013
CCGGCGGCTTCGTGATCCTCGACACCGAGCTGAACGACGATCTGGTTGCCGAAGGCTACGCCCGCGATGTAATCCGCTCCGTGCAGGACGCCCGTAAGGCCGCCGGTCTCGAGGTTTCCGACCATATCGCGCTGAAGCTGACCGTCCCGGCCGGCGACGTGGCGAAGGTCGAGCAGTTCCGCGATCTCGTGTCCGCCGACACGCTCGCCGACTCGCTTGACGTTACCGCCGGCGCCGAAGGCTCCGAGCTCGCCGTCGAGGTTGCCAAGGCCTGATTTTGGTTGGGGTGAATCAGTTGGGCTGATTCCGCTTGGTCAATTCAACTAAGTCGACCGGATTGGCCGAATTGGTTGGTGCGATCCGGTTGGGATTGGGTTGGTTTGGCTGAATTGACCGGGTTGTGCGGATTTGGCTTGATTGGGCTGATTTCGTCTTGATGAGAAGGGGTCCTGCCGTTTAAACGGCAGGACCCCTTTCACGTCGTTGTCCCACCCTATATCCTTCAGTCTGTATTCCTTCAGTCTGTATTCCTTCAGTCTGTATTCCTTCAGTCTGTATTCCTTCAGTCTGTATTCCTTCAGTCCTAACCTTCGGCTTCTGGCTCGCTTTTCCGCATTTTGTTACCGTAACCTCCATGTCCGGGTAACAAAACATGGATGCGTATGCTGTTCCATGGTTTTGCGATCGATTTGTGATTATTCGACCGTGCGACTAGAGTAGCCTGTGGCTTTTCGGCTGGCTTTTACACCGGCTGGAAGATTTATACAGACTTGATTTGTGTCTGCCGTGTGCCTGCGACGTATTTACGTTGCGCTGGCACGTGCGCGGAAGCAGATCGCAAGCGAATGGTTCTCAGTACCATCCATGTGAGTCAAGCGCACATCTTTGAGAAGCAGTCGCGATGCCGGGAGTCGAGTTCGTCGGTTTCAACCGTCGTTCCCGTTCCCGGCTTTTTCTTTTCTGTATATTGTGTATGATTTTGCTGCTTTTACACTCATATAAGTGTAGTTGGCATATAACTTCTTATATAGTATTTATTTAATTTGGATTTTAAGGTATTTCCTGAACTTGCAATATTTGTGAATTGTGGTAGGGTGCATGTTGTGCGGGAATTTCGTTAAGCCTAGTATTGGCGAAACTTCTGTATTGGATAAAACGAAAGGAGGCATATGGGTAATGCGATAACGCTTATTCTTGCTATCGTCGTGCTTGTTCTTGTGAATAAATAGAACATGCATGGCGTTAGTGTGGGTGAAGGGCATAGATGTGTTTTCCACCCATGAATAAGGACTTCATTGAGGAATTGTTTTTATTTGCTTCGGATTTAGATTCAAGCAATTCTTTTCCCTTGGCGGAAAAGACTTCTTTTCTGTGTTGGTGCGCGTGGCGTATCCGTCATGTGCACCAACACACCCTACACTGATATTTAACAATATGGACACGGTTGTTCGTATGGGAAAGAAAGGACGCTAGAATGCGTGCGCTTACTATTGAAGATTTGAATGCGGCTGCTCATGTTGGTGGAGCTGGCAGTTTGACGATGCGGCAGGAGCTGGAACCTGCAAGTGGTCCGGATGGTGTGATCGCACCTGCGAAGTATGTCGATGACCGAGGTAATGCGACATATATTTTTGCAAAACGCTATGAGGAAGATCAAGAAAAGCCGGTGAAGACGGTGATGATTGATTCCAAGGGTTCTTTTGCTAATCGTGCTGAGGAAACGACAACGGAAGCCATGCGGAATGGTGAGGGCGTTCTTTCAAAAATGCCTCGCATTGCGGTTCAGTATGATACCGATGCCGGAAAGGAAGTTGTCTATGATAATCAGCTTCCACATCGTGGCTTCGATGGCCATATTCGTGTCGGAAGTTATAAGGGTGAATCTACTTCCAAGGCGGAGGAATATGTGAAGGCGCGTAATTCGACTTTGGATAATCTGCTGCCGATTTTCGAACTTTCTCCGGAGACGGTCATTTTCGGTGGATGGGACTCCACTCGCAGTAAGAATCAGCTGAGGATTCCTTCTGTTATGGTTGGCGAAACATATGCCATTCTGGCCGAACAAGAAGAAGACCCTGTAATCCATCGTGCGGGCGGACGCATTGATCCAGTTGGGGCGAGCGTGATTGTATCTACCGAAGCTGACCGTCAGAAGATTGTTGGTGACAGTATTGACCTAAGCGACAAGACTAAAACAAGTTTCAAGAAATCGGGCAAGGGTTCGACCATCGGTTTGGGTGCCATTCCACCAAGTGCTAAAAAAGACGTTCTAGACGGTGTTTCTGTCCGGAAAGTCATCTCCACCCGTGTGCTGAGCTTCGCTACCGTGCGTACATTCCATTTCGGCAAGGGTGTTGAAGGGGATGCTGCGATTCGTGCATTAATTCTCGCTGTACTTCTGCGTGATATTGCCGGTTATGATGAGAATCCTTTCATCCGTGCGAATTGCTTCCTTGCGGAGACCGGCAAGCCGACTGTCATGTTGAACAAGCGCTATGGCGAGAAGGAGGAATTGGAACCTCTTACTGCTGGAATGGCTGAAAAACTTTTGGAAGAGGCTTACGCGCAGGCTCATGAAAAGGCGGGAATCACTTGGGAGGGGCAGGAATTCCTTGTGGAAGGTAATCCTGCGGTGCTTGCCAATGCTTCTGCTGAAGATGATGAAAAGGGAAACTGATATGGCTTTCGCGATATCGGCTTATTTTCCGCTTGGTTTTTATCAGGGCAGTGATTCTGGTGGCAGACCGGAAGAGTTTCCTTCACTTTGCCGCTTGTATTCTGCGCTTGTTTCGGTGGCATACTTGACTTTCGGTTTTGAACAGGTTGATGCCAATCGTAATCTGACGGACGATCAGATTCGAGAGGCTTTGAACTGGCTTGAGGATAATCCACCTCAGGGAATGCTGCTCCCACACGCTGTTAAAGCTGATAGCAGGGCTGTTGCCTATAGAAATAAAGGCAATGTCCAGAATAGAAAAAAACCGAAAGATAAAGTTTCATCTACTACAGCCCACATAGCCACTGCATATGAGCAGCATCCTGAATCTGGAAGATTGCTGACTTGGATATGGCATGAATGCCCCTCATCTACAGCGAGAATGGTGTTGAGCTGGCTTTGCAATGAAGTTCCTTATCTAGGCGAAGCTTGTTCTCCGGTGGAGCTGAATACTTATGAGGATTATGTTCTTCCTTCTGGCGTCGATGAACAGTTATGGACACTTTCCCCCGATTCGGCATTAACGAATATTCGAAAGAGGGGAAAGCCTGTTGCTTACCCTAAAAAGGGGCGTCTTGATGATTTGAAGCAGGCTTTTGTGGCAGCGAATCCCAAACCGAAGGGTAAGAAAAACCTTACTGTTAGCGACAAAGAGGACGAGCAGAATTTCCTTAATGAGTATCCACTTGCTCAAACGGAAGGCAAAGCTAGGTATCTTTCTTCGGCTGCTCGGAAGCAGAGGGAAGTGCTTAAAGCTCCTTGGGTGATGGCTTTATACTTGGAAATCAATGCAATTGCATGCAATGGTGACATTAAAAATTCATCTGAATGGAAACCTCAGGAATCCGAATTTGTCAATTGGGCTGTGGCACTGCATCGTTTTCTAGTAAAGGAGTGGGGAATTGATCCATCGCCGGCTTTGGTGGGTAAATATGCTCCAGGCATAGCCAGACCGGCCAATAACGTGTCCATTCAGATTATTGATGCCGATTTCAAGCAGCGGTATAGTCAACAAATCCGAGACGATGTTGTGAAGTTGAATCCTGGTTTTCTTATTTTGATTCCTTCAGATATGTCTAAAGGCGACATTGGCAAGTTGCGCGATGTCTGTGCCGGAGCTGAAGGCAAATCGTTGTACTATGCTCCGGAAAAGTCGACTTTGCGTATCGGGAAAGTCACAACGGTTGATGCCGAGCATTTCTGGAAGCCAGTAGCGCCGGGAATGTGTCGATATTGGGCGGTCAGACCGATGGCCATCGCTGAGACACGCCCTATTCCTGACATAAAGTTGCATCGCAAATGGGGAGTCTATGAGGCTCTTTGTTTGTCGATTGGACATGTTTGGCGTTCGCAATATCCGCAATCGTCGGAAGGAAGTCGAGAGGAACGCTATTGGAACATTGTTGATGCGGTGAGCGCGAAGACCTCGCATTTCCGTATTTACAATTATCGTACCGTTCATCGTGCCAACATGACGGATTATGTGCATCGTGCGAACGGTTCCAACATTTTGCATGGTATGAATGCGTTGATTGCGATTTCTGATGTCGGTGAGTCTCTGGATTGTGCGGCTATGGCAATCGGTCAGAGTCGCCATTTGGGTGGAGGTTTCCTTGTGCCGGCGGATTTTGCCGTAAGCGTGTGTCAATCGGATGATGATTTCGAAAAGGGGATTCCAACATGGCTGAAATGAGTCTGGAGCAGCGGCAATACCTGACTGCTAAGTTCAAAGAATTCATCGCTGCGGTTCATTCAAGTCATGAATCGAATTTGCCTGTTCGTACACCTTATCAATGGCAGATTAGATTGATGCTGTATGTTGCAGAGCATGGGTATTGGCCTCGAAGTATTGGCGCTCCAACCGCTTCTGGGAAAACCAGTGTGATAGATATCCATGTGTTCCTTAATGCTATGGCAGGCCTTTCTCTCGTGGAAGGAAACGGTCTCTTCGATTTACCATTGCGAAACATTCCTCGTCGTTTGGCGCTTACGGTAAATCGTCGTTCATTGGTTGATGATCAATTTGATGAAGCTTGTGCGTTACAGGACAAAATGCAGATTGAGCATGTCGCCAATGACGGGCTTGACGTATATCGAGACGGTTTAAAACTTCGTGCAGCTATTAATGATGGAACTAAAAGCGATTCTGCGATTCCGCGGATGATTGCTGTTGAATTGCGAGGCAGTATCAGTCCGGACCGAGAGTGGCGCTATTATCCGCAGACCTGTGCTGTGATTTGTGCTACTCCTGACATGTTCGGAAGCCGCTTGCTGTTTCGTGGCTACGGCACTAGTCGTACCATGCGTTCTATGGAAGCTGGATTGCTTGCATACGACACAGTGTTGATTGTTGATGAAGCTCATCTGAGCCAGCAATTATTAAAAACCGCACAGCAAGTGGCACGTATCGAAAACATGGCTGATGCTCCGATTGCTCGACAAGTATCTCCTTTACAAGTTGTAGAAACGACTGCAACCCCAGTTTCTGAAGATACTGATAATGCGATTTCTGTCCTTGAATCTGATTTCACAACTGACGTTATGCTCGAAAAGCGTCTTAACCAGTCAAAACCAGTTGTTGTAACTTGTGATTTTGAGAAGTCGAAAGATGAGATAGATGCAATTGTTGAGCAGTGCCTTTCTCTGATTCACTCCAATATCGAGGCTGATGAATACAGCGATTCAGGTCCCCATGTTCTTGGATGCATTCTCAACACAGTTAAAAAAGCCAACCTCGTTGCTGACAAACTCGAAAAACTATGCAAAAAGAATGGCATCAAAAAGCCTATTGACGTTTATATCGGTCCAATGCGTGCATACGACAAAAGAAAAGTGGCCGATAAGCTGCATTCTCTTTCTGAGCTAAAACCAGATGAGGCTCCTTGCTGCATTATCGGCACACAGACTTTGGAAGTCGGCGTTGATATCGATTTTGCAAATATGGTGACTGAGATTGCTCCTGGATCTGCGTTGGTTCAACGTGCCGGCCGTGTGAATCGTCGTGGCTTGAGATCTGAAGGCCTTATCTACATATTTGGCGTTGATTTGCAGAAGCTTTCTGAAAAGAAGCAATCTGACGAGACTGTTCCTTACAAGCCTGAAGATATTATAAAGGCGCAGACTTGGCTAAATTCCTTGGAAGATGCAGAAACTGGAAAGCCGAGCATCAGCGCATGGTCCGTAGGAAAAACCATGGTACCTCGGGAAGATCCCGACAGACTTTTAATCCAGCGTTTGGAACTATGGGATGTTGAGAATCTATCTGTCACAGATGAGAATTTATGTGCCAACCTGTGTGGGGTTGATCTTCAACAGGGACGTGCGGACCTCAATCTATGGTTACGGGATGATCTTAATTCCAGTGGTCCTGACATTAATATCGTGGTGAGAAATTTGCCATGGAATGACATGTCGGCTATTCGAATTCTGGAAATGGCGCAGCCTGAGAATGACGAGTTATTCCCCGTTAGAAAATGGCGTGGACTTCAAGAGTTCTTTAAATGTTTGGAGAAGGAAGACAATAAGTCGCGAAGGAGAGGTGCTCGGGTCGAGGCTGACAATGAGCATGGTGGAAAAGATAAAATCGATTTTCCACATAGAGTATTCAGATATCGCGCCTCGGAACCTGAAGGTCATCGTGTGATATGCATGCATGTGCAAGATGCCGAGCATGCTGTGATCAAATCTGGCGACATACTTATCCTTGATGATTTTGAAAGAGTTTTCTCTACATTCACTGAGAATGTTGCGATTTTTGATCCAGAAGGTTCTTCTACGGTAGAGGATGTTTTTAACAAATGCGGCTCCTCTATCATGGTCATCAATGACATTTCGCTTAAGCCGAAAGAGATTGAAGCATTTCAGCATATTCAAAATATTGAAGAAATCTCTGGCGAGCACAATGCTGAAGTCCTTTCTGACAAAGTGCAAAACGACATGCAAGAGTCGTTAAGACTGATTCGTGCAGCTGCGGCAGCGGAGTCGACAAGTTCGGTGGAGTGCTCCTTGCTTTGTTTTGAACGAGAACATTCTTGTTTTGATGTTGATGGCAATGAGATTATCCGTGAAGTCAGATGGATCGTAAGCAGTGCTTCTGAAAATGCGCCAGATTCTGAATCTGATCAGGAAATCATAGTCTCTAGGAAAAAGACTCTTTTTCTAGGAGGAATATCGAATGATTCCAATCTTCGCAGGAAAGAAGGCCATCAAGATCATGTAGCTTGGCGTGCACAAGCGCTTGGTAAAGCTGTCGGGCTTGATGATACTTTGACCAATGATTTGCGTATTGCCGGTGAATATCATGATGAGGGCAAGAAAGACAGGCGTTTCCAGAGACTGCTTCGTAATGATCGCGAGGTGCAGGAAACGGAACTTTGGGCAAAGAGCCGGTACTTTATTTCGCATGCCAAAGAGCGGGGACTTCGTAACGAATATCGACTGCATGGTTGGCGTCATGAGCAACGTTCCGTTGCGGAATTCCTTCAAGCCAGCAAAACGAATGAACGGTTGCGAGATATGGAAGAAACCGACAAGCAGCTTGTCGCACGACTCATAGGCACATCACATGGCCACGGACGTGCATCTTTCCAGTATGGGACTGAATATCTGCTTCCTGTGGAGGGTGGTTCTTCCCGCGAAATGAATCCGGAATTGAATGTGCTTTCCGACCGATTGTTCGAAACCGGTGAGTGGGAGACCCTCATCGACCATACCAATCAAAGGTATGGTTTCTGGGGAGTTTCTTACCTTGAAGCTTTGCTTCGCGCTGCGGATATTACATGTTCGAAGGAGGGGCTGTGATGAGTGTTGTCATTTCTGCGGATGCGACCGACGCATTCTCGCATTTGCTTATGGTCGGTCTTGCATCCATTCTTGAAGATGCTAATCCTGATTGTGTTTGCCTATTTCGATGGCTGGATGATTTGCAGGCTTTTGAGATAAAGACGAATGATGATTTGGATATCGATCAAATATCGAAGGTTGTGAGTGAACATGCTAAGCGGTGGTCTCAATCTTTGCCGTTGACTTCTCAAGACGACTATACGGTTTCAAATGAATCCGACAAGCCAAGTGGGGCGTTCCATGCCACAATGTCACCGAGGCTAAGCAATTTGGGTGTTCCTTATGGCTGGGAAAAACTTCAAAGAAATCGAGAAGCTGCGGTTGACGCCATGGAAACATTCGGCGATTACCGTTACTTCGGCGCACTGGGGCAGCCTTCATACTGGTCAGGTGAGCAAACTAATCATAGTTTACGTTCTGATTTCGGGGCTTCTCGTTGGGAAATGGTGACGCGAAACAAAGGGCAAGAATTCATCGGAGGTCGTTTGTTTCCTTTGGCCCAAAAGGTTGCAGCACGACCCATCGAAAAAGTTCGGGATGGATTGCTTGGTACGACAATTGAGGATGAGGTTGGTGGCAATAAAGCATTTAGCCGTGCTGCCACGGGCCTTCACGCTCCATCGAAAACCGACAATGCGCGTGCATGGTGCGCATTGATTGGCGTTTCCGCCTTTCCGACGCGTGTTACGACTATTGGAAGCGAAATGTCTCGTGACAGTAGCGCGGCAATGTTCCAGATTAAAGGCCCAATTCGTTTCGCGATTCTTCCGTTGTTCGATCAATATTGGACAACTGCGAAATACCGTTCCGTTATACGTAGCGAAGCGCTTGCGCAATTCGGTATTCAGCAGGCTCGTTTCAGGGGAGACCAAGTAATGAGTGCGGCATCTGACTGGCTTGAAGAAAAAGGTGTTCCTGCCTGTTGCCTTTTCAATCAGTTCATGTCTGATAACAAAAGTGCTCCGGAACGATGGCTGGAGCCTGGTGAAATCATCCCAGTAAAACAAATGGAATAACAAGGAGAAAGCTATGGATGACGACCCTATTCCGATTAGCTTGGTTGCCAATTACATGTTCTGCCCGCGCAGAGCGTGGTTGGAAGCGGTAGGAGAAAAAGTCGATTCGGATCAAATCATGCGAGGAACATATGATCATCGCAAGGTTGACCGTACTGATGGCGCTCCTGATGCGGATTCGTATCAAGCCGTGAATATCAGGCATGAGGAATGGGGCGTCAGCGGCAAGCTGGATGCTGCAAAAATGACGGATAGCGGAATCGTTATTCGTGAATATAAAGCGACGCCTGTGAAGCGGGCGATGATAGTTACGCCCGCAATGCGTACACAGCTTGCTTTACAGGCTGCATGTCTTGAAAATATGGGTTTTCATGTAGCTGGTACTGAAATATTTTTCACCACGCACCATCGGCGGGTTGAAGTTGACCTTGACGAAGAAGATTATGAAAACGCGCATAAAGCGGTGGAAGAAACTCGAACGTTAATTAATTCGGAACAAGCTCCTGAGCCATTAGAGGACAGCGCTCGTTGTATGCGATGCTCACATGTAGGGATTTGTCTGCCGGAAGAACGCAAGTTATGTGCTGTCGCGCATCGAGTGATGGTTTCGTCTCCAGATAATCAAGTAACGCATCTTGCTACTCCTGGAGCAAAAGCCTTTACAAGATCCGGAAGAATGATTGTTCAGAAAAATGGCGAAGAACTTGCTTCTATTCCAATTGATACCATGCAAGGTTTGCAGATTTACGGCAATACCGATTTGTCAAGTGGGCTAATCCGTGAGTTGATGTGGCGTGATATTCCCATAGTTTGGTGCAGTGGAACAGGACGAATGTACGGATGGTCCATTCCCTCTTATGGACCAAACGGGGAGCAACGTGTTGACCAGCACGTAGCTTCCCATGAAGGACGGCTTGGTCTTGCACGTGAATTTATCGTCGCAAAAATACACAATCAATCTGTTTTGCTGCGACGGTCAGAATCGGACAATCCAGTATTGCCGCAACTGCGACATATTGAGAAACAGGTTGGAAATGCGAACCGTTGGCAGGACATACTTGGTCTCGAAGGAGAGTCTGCAGCGTTGTATTTCTCTCAATTCGAGCATCTTATTAAAACTGATCGTCAAGCTGAGTGGCCTTGGATTGCCCGTATGCGTAGACCCGCTCCAGACGCGTTGAATGCACTGCTTGATTTTACATACACATTATTGTTGTCGGATTGTGTGCGAGCTTTGATTTCCTGCGGTCTTGATCCGCATGCTGGTTTCTTGCATAGCAGCAAACGGAATAAACCGGCATTGGCTCTGGATTTGATGGAGGAATTCAGGGCTCCGATTGCAGATTCGGTAGTGCAAACAGTGATTAATAACGGTGAAATCAATGCATCTGGATTCTCGGATGCGCTTGGCTCCGTGCGCATGACAGATGAGACTCGGAAAACGGTGATCAAAGCATACGAACGAAGAATGGCTACGGAAATCATCCATCCGGTATTCAAATACAAAGCTTCTTGGCGAAGGACTATCGAAATTCAGGCCAGAATGATTTTGGGATATCTTGATGGGACGCAAACTGAATATCGCGGAATCAGAATTCGTTAAGGAGTGGGGCATGACGAATCAGAAACGTGGCTATCTGGTGGCATATGATATCAGCGATGATTGCTGCCGCTCACATGTTGCGAAAATTCTTCAACACTATGGAGAGCGATTGCAATATAGCGTCTTCTTACTGCGGGTACGTCCTTCGATGATGTTGGATGTCCGTATGCAGATAGAGAGGGAAATAGATGACTCAATCGATTCTGTTGTGTTCTGTTCTCTTGGAACCATTTCTCAAACGGAAGAGGGCTTGGATTTCTTGGGGCGCCGTGGATACGTCGATTTAGAGATACCGACAGTGATTTGAAGTTTTAGCCTAATGGTGATGTTGTTTGATAAGTAAAGAGTGTTTTGCTGTTTTTCAAGTGCGAGAGATGCATCATTGCTGCGACACACGGTGAGCGCTCGCACTTGAAAAATAGTTGTTTTGGAGCCAGTGAACTTATATTGCTTCTGTATTGCGATAGAAATGAAAGAGTCGCTCGCAAAAGCCTTTAGAATATGTGTCATTGCAAGGTCTTAGACTATGACTATTCCTGAGCATTCAAGCTCAGGACTTCATTGAGGAGTGCTTGGCGCGCACGGCAGGCCACGCAAACGGAAATTCCTGAGCATTCAAGCTCAGGACTTCATTGAGGACGTTGCCGTATCGTCTCCTGGAGCGGGGTGGACAAATTCCTGAGCATTCAAGCTCAGGACTTCATTGAGGACCAGATAGGAGAAAACACCATGAAAAACACCAGTGAAATTCCTGAGCATTCAAGCTCAGGACTTCATTGAGGATGTCGGACTATCGGCAGCTGTTGTACGATTCCGGATTCCTGAGCATTCAAGCTCAGGACTTCATTGAGGACGGTGTGTAAGATGCGGACGGGACATAAGATACACGATTCCTGAGCATTCAAGCTCAGGACTTCATTGAGGAACGGATGAACTCGCGGACAATTTGAGCGAGTATGGTATTCCTGAGCATTCAAGCTCAGGACTTCATTGAGGACAGCGGCGAATGCCCTCGGCCACTCAGATGAATATGGAATTCCTGAGCATTCAAGCTCAGGACTTCATTGAGGAACGCGACGGTCAAAATCCTCGACCAAGGCATCAAATTCCTGAGCATTCAAGCTCAGGACTTCATTGAGGATACCACCTCTTGTTTCTATAGTTTCAATATACCACTTATTCCTGAGCATTCAAGCTCAGGACTTCATTGAGGAGTAATCACGGTACCGTTCAGACACGAGCATTCGATATTCCTGAGCATTCAAGCTCAGGACTTCATTGAGGAGAGCCTGTGCGCCTGTCGGGGAAAAGCAGGTCGGATTCCTGAGCATTCAAGCTCAGGACTTCATTGAGGATCACGGAATGCGTCATCACCCTGACCGACACGAGGCAATTCCTGAGCATTCAAGCTCAGGACTTCATTGAGGACCCGGCGACATGCCAAGCGAAGTGCCGAACCAAAGATTCCTGAGTATTCAAACTCGGGATTTCATTGAGGAGCTGTGGGCGAAGAAGCGCAACCGTCTCCAGTTTTTTAGATTAA
>OLRB01001212.1_pt1 | contig 11670 bp, 9 predicted proteins | sample 1672751 | NCBI WGS metagenome assembly OLRB01 (sample SAMEA3136720, study PRJEB25190) | human gut metagenome | biome: human gut; feature: human-associated habitat; material: faeces | place: Austria | collected 2013
GTACGGTATTACTGTCTACTTTGATGGTAATGGATTTTCTTGGAGCTTTTTCATAAGTTCCTTCTTTTGTCACCTCATTTAAAGGAAGTATTTCCTCTCCCTTTTTTAACACCTGCTCAAATCCTGTCTGCACAAACAGTTCCGGGCTTTTTACTTCTTCAATCCGGTAAGTACCCATTTTTAACGGTTCTGGTGTCAAAAGATAGCCTTCCTCATTTGTTTCAAACACCTCAATGGTTTCCGGTTTTGGATACCGTACTTTCATCGTGACATATTTCTTTTTCTCCACATCATAGATTTTATAATGGGCACTATTCTTTAAAATCGGGAGATCAGTCTGAGCATCCTTTTTGATGATTTTAAAATAGAACTGCATTGGACGGTCATTAAAGACACGCCATACTTGTGGTTCTCTGCTGTCTTCATCAATGGTAACTAAAAACGGCTGAATCTCTTCCATATTTTCCGGAATGGTACTTTCGATACATACATATTTTCCATACGGAAGTTCCGGGGAACATAAATATCCCTTTTTGTCCGTAAACATTTCTTCTGTCTGTATTTTCTCTCCATTTTGATAATAAGAAGCAGTTTCCTCTTTATTGAAATCATATCCAATAAAATCCTGTGGAACAAATTCTGTTCCATTGTCTGGTTTTAGGGTACCATCTTTTACTTTTGAAAGCTCACTGATCAGATACACTTTAAATCCGGCACCTTCCAGTAATTCTGTTTCTGTCTGGCTTCCGTCATCACTGATTTTGATCAACTGGAATGCCTGTTTTTTTATGGTCTCCAAAACTGTTACATTTTTCTGTACGATTTCCACATCCTGTCCTTCATACGCAAGGTCCACCGGATATTTCGTTTTATCCAATAGATAAGCATTGGACGGTGGTGCAGATATTTCCTGTACATAGTATTTTCCAAGATACAAATCTTTGAAATGCAGGACACCTTTTTCTATAGTTCCCTGCACGACTAACTGGTCCTTTTTATAAAGCAGTCCTGTCTTTCCATTTGGGTGCTGGATGTCTCCTGCAGCATACAATCCATAGACTGCCCCGTTTAAATCCCCATCTCCCTGGCTTAATGAGTCCTGTGTATCTTTGTCTATTTTCTTGATATGGACTTCACCACGTACCTCTTTGTTCTGGAAGATATGTGTAAAGGTGTAGGTATATGTTTTGTCATTTTTATATTCATAAAAGAATTCATAACTGCCATTCCCCTTGAAATACAACGAAGGAGCCTGAATTTCTTTTACTTCATAATGAAAACCAATTGGGATATCCGCAGTAAATATAGCCTTTCCGTTATCGCCGGACTCTGCTTTCTGGATCAAAGTTCCCTTTGTGACCAAGACAGAACCATCTGCACCGGTAATATCTTCCTTTGCATACAGACCAAAAAGTGCTCCTTTTAAAGCCACCTCATCATTACTTGACTGTTTCAGTACTTCTACGGATACCTTCGGTCTGGCATTCTCATATTGTGTTTCTTCCTCAACCACTTCTACTGTCTGCCCCGCATAGGAAAGGGTTACTACATGGGTACGTTCTTCTTCCGTTTTCCCTATGGTCAGGGAATCAGGCGCCTGCTGTTCCACTACTTTATAAGTTCCAAGATAAAGCATATCGGAAGAGCAGCTTCCATCTTCCTTTGTCTCCAATTCTGCTGCCAAATCTCCTGCTTGATAGATTTTTGTCTGTTTATCCTGACTGTAAATATCTTCAGCTGCATAAATCTTATATTTTGCTCCTGCAAATGCTGCATTTGTATAAAGGAACTGAAGGTTTCCTTCCTCTCCGGATACACCAGTCAGTTTCTCGCCTTGCTTATGTACAACAATTTTCCCTTTCTGTTCCTCATTTTTCACAGTCAGTGTCTGTGTTTTTGCCACTTCCAGATTGACATTATAAGAATTCGTATTCAGTTTATACCCTTTTGGTGCAGTGATTTCCTTGATATACACCGTATCCTGTGTCTTTGTCAGTTCCGCCTTGGTTGCTCCTTTTTCATTGGTAGGAGGCATCTTTAGTATCAAATCTGTACAAGCCGGATCCCTATAAATCCCAAAAACAGCTCCTGCAAGTTTTACGCTGCTCTTTGCGTCTTCTTTGATCACTTCAACCCAAGAAATATCCATCCATTGAATGGAAAAAGAAACCGATGCACTCGGTTCTTCATAAAAATCCCCATACCCAATATCCTGATTTCCGGATCCGGTTGAAACAACCAGCGTTTTCCATTGTGCACCTACCTGACCGCCCAGATTACCACTTTCCCACGTTCCATGTACCGTTTTTAAAGCTGTAAAATAAAAAGTAGTACCTCCATGGATTTTGACTGATCCACCTGTTTGTTCTTTTCCAGTTGTATCATGATAGGTAACTCCTTCTGGCAAAGGCAACGTGATATAATTTCTATGGTCTCCATTCAATGTAATATTCTTTGTCTTTTGCATATCTCCTTCCAAAAAAGCTGTTTCTTTTGTGGAAGAAAGGCTGATGGCAGCACTTGGTGGTGCTTCCTGTCCGCAAAGGTAATTGATGTATTCCATGACACTATAGCGTTTCAATCCGTCCTGCGTGCAGCCCACGAATGCCACCTCCGCTCCGCCGTAACAATAACTTGCTGCTAAATGTGTCAGGACATATTTGATGTCATTGCTGTAGTTTTTTAGATATTCCCCGGTTAAATCTCCTGGTCCTCCATATCCGTAATACAAAACTTTCTGTAAGTTTAAATTGCTTTCATAAAGTTCTGCAACATAATCAGAGGAAGGCGGGGACTGTAAGTTTGATTCCAGACAGTACGCAATTCGGTCATTGACATAGAAATAACAGGTACTGTAAGAACCTAAATCACTCGGATATACAATCTTCTGTCCTTTCACTAAAGAAGCTTTTTCTCTTGCCTGTTCTATGGAAGATGGTACAACAGAAAATAAAACTCCCGTTTCTTCCTTTAATGCACTGGTATCAATATTGGCGCCATCCGGCTCTGCATCTTCTTCGCCACTTTTTTGTTCTTTCTTCTGTTTTCTGTCCTTTTGGGGACTCTCTCCTTCTTTTCCATTTTCCTTTACAATGATTTTTCGTGTAATCTCATAAGTTTCTCCAGAAGTTTTTTGCACCTGGTAAATACAGTCATAAGTTCCTGGTCGGTCTTCATCAAACAGCTTTCCCTCTCTATCCGCAGATAAGACGAAAGAGAGTTTTTCCCCGTCTTTTACCGTAATCCCCTTAAAATCGGAAGCCGGATCAAACGTTTCTCCCTGTTTTATTGTAATGTCTTCTGCCTGTGTTTCCTCTTTACTTTCTGCCTGCTCTAATGGTGCTGCCATAGCACTGCCTGTGCCTGTCAGAAGGGAGGAACACCCTAATAAAATTGCCAAAAAGCCTGCCGTACATCGTTTTTTCCATGTTGTTTTCAATAAACATTCTCTCCTTTCTCTTTGATGTTTTTTCAAATGGGCAGTTCCATTTTTCGGGAATATGCTGCATATCAAAAACTGCCCTGCTTCCCCTTTCTCTTTAAGGTCTATCCCGAATCATCCACTTCTCTCCTTTCTCATGGTCCTTTAAACCATGCAAAAAAGGAACTGCTTTTGCAATTCCTCTTTTGCACATTTTAAAAATGAACTATTTTCTATTTACCCTGATTTCCTTTGTCAGCCAGTCATCAATTCCTTTTTCATGTTCTGCCCATAAACCGTCCGGATCCAGGTCCCACTGATTACGGTTGCAGGATAGAGAAAGTTCCTCACAGATACGGTATGTATGGTTACAGCCTTTTCGTATAGTATCCCGTTTCAATCTTTTTTTGGGGCATTCAAAATTTGGATTCCCTTTTTTCTTTCGGTCTTCACACTCCTCACAGATTTCACTATACTTTTGGTCGCAGACAAGCCTAAGCTGCTTATCCATGTCATATACCTCTTCCACATGGGAAAGTCCACGTTTTTTTAATACCTGCAAAACCTCATACAAATCTCTCCAATTTCCAATTCCCGGATTTCCAAGGAAAGTTTTTCCGGATACCTGATGAGCTATCTCTGCTTTTAAAATTCCTTCTGTCACATAAATTTCACTGCTTTCTGCTTTTCCAGATACCCCTACAATACTGCTGATTCCACACCCTTTCTTCTGGTTTGCACTGGAAAGCCATACATATTTATTTTTTCCTTTAGGATGATCCAAACGTATCTGGAAACCTGCCAGATATTTATCTACCGTATAAACAGGGCAAAGATACCCTCTGTTTCCTTCATAAAAATTAAGATCCCAGTTTCCTTCCCAATTGATATAAAAGCCCGGAACACCTTCCAATCGGAATCCTTCTTTTATCAGACGTCTCGCTATCTGCTGCGAATCCACCTCATTGGTACTTTTATATCCCTTTTCTTCCATGTGCAGGATCATCTCGCTATCAGCCCCTCTTCTCTCCAAATCTTTACGATGATACTCCTTTAGTTCCAGATAGGAGAGCATTTTTTTATAAACCCGATGTCGCTGTTCTAAATCCACTGGTTCAGCCAGATGTTCTTTCTGTTTCCTTGCCCGTTTCTTAATTCCCTGGCTTTCTTCCTGCATTGCCTGTCGCGTCTTTTTCTTTCTGCCAGGTTCTTTCTGCTTTCTTCTATAAATTTCCCGATATGCTTTTTTATACCGGTCTTTTCCTGTCAGATGACAAAGATCCGCATAAAGTGTCAGCATATTATGGCCGGTTCCACAATCAAAACAATGAAAGACATTCATGATTTTCCCTTCTGCACAGACACAGATGCTTGCCTTTCCCCTGGCGTCACCACAAAATGGGCATACAACATTTGCTGCATTCTGGGTATCTTTTACCTGGTATCCATTTTTACAGTTTTCTAAAAATTCTATATCCAGTAACTTTGCTACATCAAAAATAGTAAACGGGGCAACCGGATCAGATTCTGTACGCTTTCTTTTTTTCATACCATTTTAACCTTTCTGGAAGTATCCCCTTATAAAGCGGAAAAGGCATGCCCTGCACGCCTCTTCCTTATCCTTTAACTTTTTAAGCAGCTTTCTGTTCACAGCCTTCCAATAAAAGCTGTGCTGCTTCTTTCATCTTAAAATCTGAACCTCTGTATTCCTTTGCAAACCATTGCAACTGCCGGTAACCTGCTTCTGTTCCAAGCATTTCCCCAAATGTTTTTCCTTCAAACAACGCATAAGGACAGATTACTTTTTTTGCCTCTTCTATCGTCAGGGGGATCTTCTCCATTTCACTTTCCATATCTCTTTGTAACTGCAAGAAAAAGTCATCTTCATCTACCTCTTCAAAAGGAACTTCTTCTTTTACCTCTTCAAAATCTTCTGAATGCCCGGAAATAATAGAGCCCTCTTTCCTGTCCGCTTCTTTATCAGTCTCTCGGGACTCCTCTGCTGTTTTTGCCTCATTGCCTTCTGTTGTCTCCTGTTTCTCGGATGGTTCCGGCTGATGTGCTGAAAAATCCAAAAGATTCATCTGTCCAAAATCTTCCTCATTTTTTTGAGACTTCAAAGAAGAACTTTTTGTTTCTTCCTTCTTTTCCTCGTTGATCTTTTCTCCTGAAACATTTTCTTTTTTCTCAGGTTCCTGTACTGCTTTATCGGTTTTCAAATCTTTTGTAGGAGGATGCTCAGATGTTCCTTCATCATCGCTCTCCAAAAATTCTGTCGACATATCTCCTAAATTTTTTGTCTCTTCTTCTGTGTTCAAAGATCCCGATGTTTCCGTCACTTCCAAGGATTGTTGTTCTTCCCTCTCAACCTCATGACATTCTGCATCTTCTCCTGTATCTTCTGCTTCGTTTTCTTTCAAAAAATCGGCAGGATCTGGAAGAAAATCTACTTGTTTGATGTTTTCTTTCTTTTGATTCATATCGGTCACGGATGGTTGTGATAAAGGGCTGTCTGCTATTACATCAGAAGACTCCTTCTCTGGTTTCTGCGGTTTTACTGGCACTTTTGTTTTTTTCTGATCTGCTTTTTCTTTCGATTTGTCCGGCCCATTTGGTGGTGTACCTTTCATATCTGGATCTTCTGTTTCCTGTTTCATACGGAATTTATATAAAAAGAAGTATTTAAACCCATAGGTCCACGCTGCCCCTTTTGCTTTTGCAGGTGAATCCAAGTGATCTCCTACTAATTGGATACTCACCCGTTCTTTTTCATCCAGACAATCTGCATTGACAATAAAGAAGGTAAGTTTTGCCGTATAAATCCAACTGCCATCAACTTTGCTGTAAGTTGCATCTGTTTCTTCCAATTCCTGCAAACAGATGTGATACTTTGTAAACGCTGGATTTAAAAGTTCAAAGATATCATCAATCTTTACAAAATCGTAATCTACTTCGTCTGAATAATGCTTTTTTAATAACTTTGGCATTTCATTTGATATTGCAATCAATTTTTGCTGTAAATTCATCGTGTCTTTATTTTCCATCCTTTATCCTCCTATTCCTTTCATTAAGCAGCCTGTTTTTGCTCAGCCATAACATTGTAATACCAGATATTCCTTGCCCCTACCTGATAAATCTCTTCTACATCCCAGATTTTATCTGCCCCATACTTTTCTTTCAGACGTTTCCTTTCTTGTCCGGATATCTGACTAAGCGGGTACTTTCCGTTTGTATTTTTTAACACCTCTGCATCGATATGAAAATATTCAAAAACACCTTGTTTTCCTCTGACAACTACGATTACGGTATGGTGTACTTTTTCCAACGCATTTCTCAGTGTCCTGATTTTTTCAATCCGTTCTGGCTGTTTCTTCAATAAAAATTGCACTTTACTGTTTACTTCTGTTTCAAAAATCCGGCGCATGGTTTCCCGATGCTGCAGTTCTCTCGCCCAGGCTTTTCCTAATTTCCGAATAACAGTCTTACGCTTTTTTAAATAACGAAAATACAGCCGGTTATCGAACACATATGTTTCTCCATTAAAAGCAAATTCCAGTTGTGGAATCATCTGGTCTGTCACAGATACTTCTTCAAAGATCACATCTGCTGCAGCCTGTTCAATCAGTTCTCGATATTTCCATGCAACTGCTGCTCTTTCAACTGCGGTAATTGAAATCTCCTTGTTTTCCTTCTCCAGTTTCTTTTGTGCATACTCCTGAACTTTATGTTCCAAACAATGCATACAGCCACGTTGGAAGCGGAATTTTTTCCCTTCTGGGATATTTAGCAAAGTACGCAGAGAATATGCAACATCTGTAAATTCAAAAGTCTTCTGGTTAAAAAGTCCGACAAAATCCATGCCCTGATATAAGTGACTAGCTCTATTTTCCATGTCTGGTCCCATATACACAAAAGTAAAACCTCGACTGGAAACCTTAGTAAACACCGCATCTCCTGTCAGAAGAGCTGGATTGTTCTTTTTTCTAAGCCATTTGAAAAATCGTTTTGCAAATGCATTGCCCTTTGCCCAATTTGGTACATTTCTCATATTCTTTTTCTCCTTTTCTGTTTGTTTTTTATACAAATGGAAGACAGTATGAAGATGCCCAATACCGTATCTTTTCCATTGTCTGCTCTTTCTCACATTCCACCCACAGCCACTCTAATAAAAATTCTGTGAGTATCTGCTGCTTCTCCTTATCCATAGTTACGAGTTCCAACCAGAATGCTTTCATAAACCGATCTTTTTCAGAGTCTGTCAACTGACCTAAAATGATTTCCAGCTGCTTTTCTGGTTCTCCTTTGATTTTCCGTATTCTGAAAATATTCTTTCTTCTGCATGTTGGAAGCGTCATAGGACAGGAGAATACTTCTTTTGCCATATCCACTGCCCACAATTCTTCATCGTCCCATGGTGTGAATAACGACAGCCTGTAGATCCAGTGTGTAACCAGATAGGTCATATTTTTGCTGACTGTCCCTCCACGCCTTTGCAAAACAGAAAAGATTTTCTGTATTCCCGCTTTCTCTTTACCGGCATTTTTAGCAGAAATCTCTTCTGCAATGGAAACCAGCATCTTTGCATAATAAATGCCAAGTTCTTTCTTTCCCTTTTTGTAACCCATATTCTTTTCTCCTATATACATGGCAGCCCAATTTTAATTTCTCGGATCCAGGAAAGTTTCGTATCTTCCTTTGCTGCATCCCGAAGCCACCTCATTGCAAATCTGGTGAAATTCTGTTGCAAAGTACGGTGTTCTTTCCGAAGTTTTAAAAGAAATTCCTGATACCCATTTGCTGCATCTTTTTCCAGATATACGGCTAAAACAGCTACTACCTCATTTGCATTTAAACTTTTCAGTTCAGGATACTCCCTTGTTTCTCCATGTTTTTCTTCTAGTACCGGAAACTCTATGTTATGTTCAAAAATTTTTTTCGCAAGCATGACGGAAGCTTCATTTCTCGCATCTGTTGTTATAAAAGTAGATACTTCCTTCATCCAACTCAGACACAAAAATGTAAACCTGTCACAAATAGGCTTTTCCCATTTTTCCATTTCCACCAAAAGTTCTTTCTCTTTTAATGCAATACACAGGGTATTCAAGTAAGTTCCTACCAACAGATTTTCTATTGTCTGCCCGTTCCATTTTATCTCCATAAAGTTTTTCTCCTTTCTTCTGAGGATTCTTAATATACAAGATCACCTGGAATGTCATATTCTCTCCACTTCATACTCAGGCATTTGGCAACTTTTTCTTCCAGTTCCACCATAGCTCTGCCAGATACCCCTTTACTCTGTGCAAGGAAAAGGATTTCTCCAATCCCACAATACACTTCGTATGCCGTACAGGGTACATTACCAAAGGTTGCTTTATAACGATCCACAATCTCTGCAACATTCTTTTTTCCAAACCCTTGTTTTGTCATGATTCCGATTATGGTATTGACCGGATACTCTATGGAAATAGCACACAATTTTTCCACAGTTCCTTTCAATGCATTTTTATAGCATTCGAAGGTCGAAAGCAGATTTTCTGTAAACTGTTGAAATTCTACGGAATTATTATGTCGCATCCGCATATCCGAACCTAATGCAATCTTTCGTTTTCCTTCCATCAGGCTGTAAAAGATATTCGCACCTGATGCTGCTACATCAGAAGATGTAATGCGTATAGTCGCTGTGAGCTTTTCCTTTACCTGCTTTCCATACTTTTCCATGATTTCTTCATACACCTCTTCCAACCGCTTGTCTTCAATCTGCCAAGTTGCTGATACCATAGTCTGGTCTGCATAGCCCTCTAAAAAGGTGCTCTTTTTATACTCTCCGCGTATGTAAACACTGGCAAGCATAAATACTTCTGGTAAGGGATATACTTGATACCCATTTTTTTCCGCAGAGTGTACTGCACGTACCTTTCCTTCTGAAACACGAAGTAATGCTTTCCCTTTAGCAACTTTCAGACACTGATTCAATATTTCTGCAAGTACGACAGGCCTTACATTTGACAATGCCGCACCGCTGATTCGTGCCCGGTTTTCTAAGGTCGGAATTGCAGAACTTCCCAGCTGGTAAACTTCTTCCTGATCCGTTTTCAACAAAAGGTGTGAATGTTTTTTGGTATCTTTCAATACTTCCATACAGATACATTCATCTTCATTTTTCGGATTTTCTAATATTTGTCCTGCTTCATATACACGCAGCTTTTTACTTGGAACTTCAAACCATGTTGCATGTTTCTCAACCTGTTCCAGATATTGATGCAATTCCACTTCTTTCGAAAATGATTTTGAGAAATTGTCTGCAAACCATTGTCCCGTAGGTGTATGATGCAGTTTCAGACAAATCTTCCATCCACCGTCTACTGACCGGAACTGATAGCCTTCCCGTTTCATGTGTTCCATTTCCTCCTTATTTGGCAGACTCCCTTCCCACAGAATACTTGTCTGCATACATTCGCCTCCTTCCATTTGGCAGATATACAAAAACATCTCTGTTCCTTATAAAATACAACCGATAATTTTCCAGACAAAGAAACACATCAAAGCCTGTCTGTTTCTGTACTTTCTGCAGCCTGTCTATTTCTTTCTCATCATTTGAAATCTTCTTCACGGGAAGATAGCGTTCTTCTCCTTTCTCTTCCTTTTTCCCTACTGGAATAAAGTGCATTCCCTGATACAGCAGACCTTCCTTCGCATTTGAAACTGCCTTATTTTTCTGTTCGAGGATTGTAGCAATGCATTTTTTCAGATAATCCGGTATTGTCCATCCTGTCAAGATTTCAAAACAAGTTTCCACTGATTCCCGGTCTTTGCTGTTTTGATGTATCTTTAAAAGATCGGCTGCAATTCCGGTAATTTCAAAATCTACATCTTCTAAAATATCTGCGAGCACCGTATCTGCATCCTGAATGACAGATTGTCCTTCCAGTTGTTTTTCTAAAAACATAAGCGTTTCAAACATGTTTCTTATTTTCTGCTGGCTTCTTGGTTGCTGTACATTGTTTCTTTGACACATTCCTCTTCTCCTTCCTCTTTGTTTTTTTTCATGTCTTCCTCCTTTCACGCACAAAAAAAGACACAAAAAAGAACCATTGTCTTTTTGTGTCTGTCGATCTATGCGTTTTAAAACGATTGTTAAAAGCTCTCTTCCGGCTTTGGTTCCGGAACAAAATTTGACTTATGGAAAATTTTGTGTTATCCATATAAAATGAAGTCATTTAAAGGTTAGCACAATATATGGTATATGTCAATCTATACATTCATATATTTAGTAGTAAATACAAATTCTTCTTATTTACACACTTCATTTTTTCAATCAGGAGCAGAAACATTTTGTATCTGCTCCTTTCCAGTCAGCTATTCTTCTTTTGGTGATTCTTCCAAAAGTGGAACCACACATTTTGCAAGGCTTCGTCCTTTTTCATCTTCTTCCGCTACAAAAGATACCTCCATATTGTTCTTCAAGGTCTTGAAACCTTCTGACTGGATCTCACTGTAATGTACAAAGTAATCGATGCCATCTGCATCTACAAGGAAACCATATCCTCTCTTTGCACTAAACCACTTTACAGTTCCTTTCATTTCTTTTCCTGCCATAGTCATCTCTCCTTTTCTAAATTATTTCGTGCATGGCGACACGAAAGGAAGAGTGTGGATTCGAACCACACTTTTTTCACCGTTCTTCCTGTTGGATTTCTTCCATCCCATAAAAAATTTCATATCTACACTCGTTTACTTGGTCTGTTTTTTCCGGAATCTGCTCCATTTTATTGAAATAGAAACGGTAAGTCTTTCCCACCATAAAATGCTTTTCCTTTGGAATCCAAATCCGGATACTTTTTCCTGCTTTATCCTGGACAATTACCTGATAGTTCCTGCACGGATAGTGTTTTCCCTTAATTGCAAGAACCTGTGCTTCCAACATCTCATATTTCTCTGTTTTTCCAATCTTTAAAAACCGAAAAATCTGCCAAAAAGAAAACACTGCCAATATCCAGGTCAAAATCAAAAAGCTTATTTCATCAAACTGCAGCCCTATATATGTGCCAACCACGGCAATAAAAAAAGAGAAAAGTCCTGCTTTACACATTTTCTCTCGAAATAGAAAAGGGATTTCTCCTGTCCCCTCTGATTTTTTTATCACATATTGCATTATGTTTTCCAAATGATGCCTCCATCTTTTTTGCATATCCATCTCCATTTCTTTTTCGTATTTCTTGACTATAAAAGGAAACACATAGCAACTTTAG
>OLRB01001213.1_pt1 | contig 11670 bp, 10 predicted proteins | sample 1672751 | NCBI WGS metagenome assembly OLRB01 (sample SAMEA3136720, study PRJEB25190) | human gut metagenome | biome: human gut; feature: human-associated habitat; material: faeces | place: Austria | collected 2013
TGCAGGGCCACCGTGGCCTCCACCATGCCCAGATTGGAGCCGATATGACCGCCGTGTTGGTGGCCATATGCCAGCAGCGTGGCGCGAATCTCGCGGCACAGTTCGGCGAGCTCGTCGGGGGCAAGGGCCTTGACATCGGCCGGGCTGGCAATGCGGCTCAGCAGATGGGAGTCGTCGCCATGGGAAGGGGTAATGCTCGGGGGGATGTCGTGAAGGCGCGCGGCCCCCTCGGCGGCACCGGAGACGGCGAAGGAATCGCTTGAATCAAATCCGTTTCCTGACGCGTTGCGCATACCCTCGAATCTCCCTTCGCTAGTCTTTCCGAAGTTGAATGCTAACGCCCGGCATTGTCCGAGGTCCACATGACGAATCAATGCCCCCAACATCTCCGTAAATGGGTGATTCGTTCGCTGCGCGATGTGGGACAATGAATGCGGTAATTCCTTTTGATACCAAGGAGCGCGCAATGAAGGCCGTATACGCATCCACCGTCAACCATGACAATCCGCTTGCCGCGTTGGCGGTGGGCGAGCAGCCCGAACCCCAGGCCCGCCCGTTCTGGTCGACCGTTTCGGTGCGCGCGGTGACCGTAAACCATCACGACGTCTGGTCGCTACAGGGTGTGGGTCTCGCCGCCGAACAGACGCCGATGATCCTGGGCACCGATGCCGTGGGCGTTCTGGACGAGGACATCCCCGGCAAGCATGGGCTCAAGGCTGGCAGCGAAGTGGTGCTGTACACGTTCGTCGGCACCGATGGCGCGGGCGTGGCCCCGGGCGAGCGCCGCACGATCCTCTCCGAGAAATACCCCGGCACGATGGCCGAGAAGACTGCCGTGCCGTCCGCCAACGTGTTCGCCAAGCCCGCAAACCTCACCACGGCTGAGGCGGCCGCACTCGGCACCAGCTGGCTGACCGCCTACTCGCTGTTGTTCGATGCCGCCGGCATCAAGCCGGGCGACTCCGTGCTCATTCAGGGCGCGGGCGGCGGCGTGTCCACTGCGGCCATCCAGCTCGCCCATGCCGCCGGTCTGGAAGTGTTCGTCACCTCGCGTGACGCGGACAAGCGCGCCAAAGCGCTGAAACTTGGCGCGAACGCCGCGCTGGAGACCGGTGCGCGGTTGCCGCGCAAGGTCGATGCGGTGATCGAGTCCGTGGGGGCGGCCACATGGGGCCATTCGGTGCGGTCGGTGCGTCCCGGCGGCACCATCGCCATCTGCGGCGCCACCACCGGCGACCAGCCCGGTGCGGAGCTCACGCGACTGTTCTTCCAGGACATTCGCGTGCAGGGCTGCACCATGGGTTCGCGCGAGGATTTCGCCCGGCTGCTGCGCTTCGTGGAGCACGCCGACCTGCATCCGGTGATCGATTCCGTGGTCAGCGGGTTGGACGCCGCCCCCGAGGCGTTCGCCAGAATGATCGCCGGCGACATGTTCGGCAAGATCGTTATTGAGCTGTAAGCCTCACAGAATTATGTATTGAGAACGATTCGCTGCGTGGCTTAACTCCGCTATCAGGAGTACAGTGGGCCTTATTCTCAATAACTAGGGAGTAAATGATAATGGCAAATGAATCCAAGCCCGAAGTCGCAGTGGTCATGGGATCGGCCAGCGACTGGGAGACCATGAAGCGCGCCTGCGATATTCTCGACCAGTTCGGCGTCGCCTACCACAAGCAGGTCATCTCCGCGCACCGCACGCCCGAGCTCATGGCCGAGTTCGCGCACAACGCCCGCGCCAATGGCCTGAAGGTCATTATCGCCGGTGCCGGCGGTGCCGCCCACCTGCCGGGCATGATCGCCGCGCAGACCACACTGCCCGTGATCGGCGTGCCCGTGCGCTCCCACGCCCTGTCCGGCTGGGATTCGCTGCTGTCCATCGTGCAGATGCCCGGCGGCATTCCGGTGGCCACCACCGCCGTCGGCAACTCCGGTGCCACCAACGCCGGCCTGCTCGCCGTGCAGATGCTCTCCGCCTTCGAGCCCGAACTGGCCGACAAGCTTGAGGATTACCGTAACGAACTGAAGGAAAAGGTGGCCGAATCCAATGCCCAGCTTGTCTGAAGAAACGGGCGGCCGCGTCTCCATGCTGATGCCGGGCTCGACCATCGGCATCATCGGCGGCGGCCAGCTCGGCCGCATGATGGCTCTGTCCGCCCGCTACATGGGCTTCCGCGTCGGCGTGCTTGACCCAACGCCGAACTGCCCGACCGGTCAGGTGGCCGACTTCCAGATCACCGCCGAGTACGATGACAAAACCGCCATCCATGATCTGGCCGTGCAGTCCGACGTGCTCACCTACGAGTTCGAGAACGTGGACGCCGGCGCCATCGACGAGGTGCGCGGCATCACCGCCACCCCGCAGGGCACCGACTTGCTGCGCGTGACCCAGCACCGCGTGCGCGAGAAGCAGTTCATCAACGACCACGGCACCGCCACCGCACCGTGGCGCGCTGTCAACAACTTCGATGAGCTTGACGCCGCATTGGGTGATATTCATTATCCGGCCGTGCTGAAGACCGTGTCCGGCGGCTACGACGGCCACGGTCAGCTCGTGCTGCGTTCCGACGCCGACTTGGAGAAGATCCGCTCCCGCTCCGACCGTGGTGGTGGCTTCCCGCCGAGCATCCTGGAAGGCTTCGTCGACTTCGCATTCGAGGCTTCGATTCTGGTCTCCGGCAACGGCAAGGACTTCGTCACCTTCCCGATTGTGCGTAACGAGCACCGCAACAACATCCTGCATATGACCATCGCCCCCGCCGAGGTGTCCGAACATGTGGCTCGCGAAGCGCATGAACTGGCGATTCGCCTGGCCAAGGGCTTCGAACTGGCTGGCACGCTGGCCATCGAACTGTTCATCACCAAGGACGATCAGGTCATCGTCAACGAGCTCGCCCCGCGCCCGCACAACTCCGGCCACTACACCATCGAGGCCTGCTCGATGGACCAGTTCGACGCCCACATCCGCGGCATCGCCGGCTGGCCTCTGCCCAAGCCCAAGCTGCTCTCGCCGGCCGTGATGGTCAACGTACTTGGCCAGCATGTGGAACCGACGCGCGCGCTGATCGCCACCCACCCGGAGTGGAATGTGCACGACTACGGCAAGGCCGAAGTGCGCCACGACCGCAAGATGGGCCACATCACCGTGCTCACCGACGACCCGGCCAAGACGGTCGCTGACCTTGAGGCCACCGGCTGCTGGGACGACCTGAAAAAGAAGGCGTGACCTTACCGATGGTTGAACATATCGAACGCCAGACCAAGCAGAAGGACGCGATTCGCGCCGCCTTGGCCGACTGCGAGGAGTTCATCTCCGCTCAGGACCTGCACCGCAGGCTGGAGGACGAAGGCTCGAAAATCGGCTTGGCCACCGTATACCGCCAGCTCAACGCCTTGGCCGATGCCGGTGCCGCCGACACGATCCGCCTGGACGGCCAGCAGCTGTTCCGCCTATGCGGCGACGACGGACATCACCACCACTTGGTGTGCAGGCGGTGCGGCAAAACCGTGGAAATCGACCCGCCCAGCGAGGCTTGGCTGCGCAAAGTGGCCGACGGCCACGGCTTCACCGTTGAATCCCACACCTTGGAGGTCTTCGGACTGTGCTCTGATTGCCAAAAGGAGCAGAAAGCGCAGAAGGCTCAGAAAGCAGTGAGCGAATAACAAATGGGATCGGCTTCAAAGCCGATCCCATTTGTTATTCCGCTGCTATTCCACTGACTTCAGCGCGCCGAGCATGCTGTTTCTTTGAGGTCGTGTTCTGCACGATGCCTTTCACGCCGTCCAGCTTCATGAGCTTGGCGCTGCGCGACTCCACATTGGAGGTCTCGTGGTTCTTGAGCCGCACCATATAGGCGTTCGACTGGTGCTGCTCGCCGAACACGTGCTTATAGCCACCCGAAGTCATGAACATGAAATGCCCGAAGTAGGGAAGCCGGCTTGTCACGCAGCTTGCGTTTGGCCGCTACCCAGGCCGGTACCACGGTGCTCGCCCAGGCCAGCAGGAACGCCGCCAGGGTGATGGCAGGGTGGAACGCCAGCATGACACGCCGATGTAAATGCAAATGATAATAATTCTCAATACATGTTATTCTGTCGTGTTGGTGGCTGGGCGATGATGCAGCAACAGCAGCATCGCCCAGCCGTTCGGCTAATTAGAGAGGAAAACCCAATCATGTCCATCATGTCCAACGCCAAGCGCGCGCTCGCCATCGCGGCCGCCGCGGCGACCCTGCTCTCGATGGCCGCCTGCGGTTCCAGCAACGCCGCCAGCGGCAAGTCCGATTCCAGCGGCGCCGCGTCTTCCGGCAAGATCGAGGTCGTCGCCTCCATCAACCAGTGGGGTTCCGTGGCCGAAGACCTCGGCGGCAGCAACGTCGAAGTCACCAACATCATGACCAAGACCAACGTCGAGGCGCACGATTACGAGCCCACCAGCCAGGATGTCGCCAAGTTCGGCACCGCCAAGGTAGCCGTAGTCAACGGCGCCGATTACGACCCGTGGGCCACCAAGGCCGCCCAGCCGACCAAGGCCACGCTGGTCACCGCCGCCGAAACCGCCGGCATCAAGGAAGGCGACAACCCGCACGTCTGGTTCTCCGCCAAGGTGCGTTCCAACACCGCCGACGCCATCACCGCCGCCTACCAGAAGGCCGACCCGAGCCACAAGGACGACTACGCCAAGCTCAACAAAGAATGGCACGCCAAGGAAGACCAGCTTGAGTCCAAGATCAAGGAGACTTCCGCCAAGACCGAGGGCCTGCCGTACGCCGCCACCGAATCCGTGGCCTGGTACCTGGCCGACGACCTCAAGATGACCGACGCCACTCCGAAGGGCTACGCCCAGGCCTCCGCCAACGAGAGCGAGCCGACCCCGGCCGACATCAAGGACTTCCAGGACACCCTGAAGGCCGGCTTCATCAAGATGTTCGTCTTCAACAGCCAGGAAGCAAACTCCACTACTGACCAGATCACCGGTGCCGCCAAGGACGCCAACGTGCCGATCGTGGAGCTCGCCGAGCAGATGCCGAAGCAGTACACCAACCTGCTCGACTGGATGAGCGCACTGGTCGACCAGTTCGCCGCCGCCGTGAAGTAATGCGGCAGTAGCCGTCAATCCGCAACAGCGATAAGGGGAATAATCAAGTCAGATAGCGAGGCGTTGTCTAGGGGAGAACAGAACACTTCGCTATCAGGGATAGGCTCCTTATATATCAGGGTGCTTCGGGGATGTCCCGAGGCACCCTTTGCGTTAGGGTGAATAGTTAGGAAACGGTAAGAAAAATAGTGGAACTATGGATTTTCCAAGGTTCAGCGGCAACAATATGCCCTTGAAAAGTCACATACGGAAACAGGCGAATGAGCGAGAACACTAGTAATACCACCACAGTGAAACCCCATTTCAAGCTTTGGGCCAAAAAGGTCGAAGCCAATAAAGTCACGCCCCAACACCCCCACAAGCCCTTCCCCGGCTGGGTGTACGGCGTGCTCTTCGTTATCTTCGACATCATTGTCGTGACGGCGCTCGAAGTGGGCGTTTCGTCCAGCTCCACCCGTGTGCAGCTGTCCAGTCCGACCGTCGGATTCGGCTTCGTGAGCAAGATGTGGACCGACGGCAATTTCGTATTCGTGCTCAACGTGATACTTGTCGCGTTGCTGTACCTCATGTTGCTGATGCTGTTCAACCGGTTCTGGACGGCAAGCATCGTGATTCTCGCGGTCGGAATCATCGTGGCCGCCATCGAACATTTCAAGGTCGAGATCCGTTACGAGGCCATTCTGCCCGCCGATCTAGGCTTCCTTGGCTCGAACACCGGCAACATGCTCACCTTCATTCCGGCCGGTGCGCATGTGACCATCCTCGTGGCGCTCGGCGCGTTCGCCGTACTGCTCGCGCTGATTCTGGTGCTGCGTCATTTCGATGGGCGCAAAGGTCGCATGATTCGTACGGATAACCTGAGCCTGAACCTCACCTCCCGTCTGATTCTTCTGCTGCTGCCGATTCTGGTGTTCGCGTTGTACTGCATTCATGTGAGCACCACCGATTCGCTGGCCAACAAGTTCTCCCGCGCCTTGGGAGACACGCCATCCATGTGGGATTCCGTGTATGACGCGCAGCGCAATGGTCCGCTCGTGGCCTTCACCCGCCAGCTCAACCCGAAGATCATGGACAAGCCGAGCAACTACTCCGAGGAGACCATGAAGAAGGTCGCCGCTCGCTATCAGAAGGAAGCGGAGACAATCAACGCCTCCCGCACCAACAACCTCACTGATTCGACAGTGGTGTACGTGTTGTCCGAATCCTTCTCTGACCCGAGCCGCGTGCCGGGACTGAAGACCAATAAGGATTCGATGCCCAACATCCGCAAGATCAAGGCGGGCACCACCTCCGGCCTGATGCTCTCCTCCGGCTACGGCGGAGGTACGGCCAATCTCGAATACATGGGACTTTCCGGCCTGAGCATGGCCAATTTCGAGTCCTCCCTGTCCAGCCCGTACCAGCAGCTGGTCCCGAGCCAGCATTGGACTCCCACCATCAACCAGCTGTGGGGCGCGCCCGTCAACTCGCTCGGCTACCACCCGTACGAATCCAGCATGTACTCGCGTGCCACGAACTACAAGAAGTTCGGCTTCTCGCACTTCTACACGTTGACCGGTCCGGACGTGATCAAGTATCAGGACAAGATCGACGAGTCGCCGTACGTCTCTGATAAGTCTTCCTATGATTCTGCGTTGGAAGGCATCAAGTCCGGCAAGACGAACAAGTTCATTCAGATCATTACCATGCAGAATCACATGCCCTACCACGAGTGGTATGAGAATAACGACTACACCGCCGAATCCACCACGGGTACGCCGCTGGGTGATGATGAACAGCAGTCGATTGAGACCTATCAAAAGGGTGTGGAGATTACCGATCAGGCCACTCAGGAGTTCCTGAATGAACTGGATGCGCTGGATAAGCCCGTCACCGTGGTGTTCTATGGCGACCACTTGCCGGGCATCTACTCGTCCGCCAGCGAGGATGACAACAACTCCTTGGCCCTGCACCTGACCGATTACTTCATCTGGTCGAATAAGGCTTCCAGCTCCCAAGGCAATAAGGCAAGCGATGCAGCCTACTCCTCGCCGAACTTCTTCGTGGCGCAGGCCGCCGATCACATGAACGCCAAGGTCAGCCCGTATCTGGCGTTCCTGACCGAAATGCATTCCAAGATCGCCGCCATGGAACCGCCTGTGGTCAACAAGATCCAAGGCTGGGATCGTATCCCCGAAGGCCAGAACATCTATCTTGATCAGAACGGCAACCCGATGTCCACCGATGACTTCGACAAGGAAACCAAGCAGTTGCTTGCCGACTACAAGCTCATCCAATACGACATCACCGCCGGCAAAAACTACCTCAAAGACACGGACTTTATGACGCTGCCGTAAAGCAGACAGCCTAGTAGGCTGTCTGTAGGCAGCGTGCGAGCCGACAGACGAGCCAGCAAGGCGCGGGGCGTAGCCCGTCCAAAATTGCAGTAGCGCTGCCGTAAAGCAGGGGGTGCTTTCATGACGAACCAGACTTTCGAACAACTGAAGAAGACTTACGAATCCGGTCGTACCCGGCCGCTGGCATGGCGCCGCGCGCAGCTGAACGCACTACGCCGTCTGGTTACGGAGAACCGTGATGCCTTTGTCTCCTCGGCTATGGCTGACTTGGGCAAGCCCGCGGCTGAAACCGTGCTCATGGAACTGAACCTGGTGGCTGGCGAAGCACAGTTCGTGCGCAATCGTCTGAGCCTTTGGACCGCCCGGCATCCCAAAGCGATGCATTGGATGTTGCAGCCGGCTGCCGGATGGACAATTGCCGAGCCCAAAGGCGTGGTGCTCATCATTTCACCGTGGAATTATCCGGTGCTGCTGGCCTTGGAACCAATGGCTGATGCGCTCGCTGCCGGTAACGCCGTCTGCTTGAAACCGTCCGAGCTTTCACCGAATACGTCCAAGCTCCTTGCTGAGTTGGTGCCGCAATACCTTGACTCCGAGGCCGTGCGCGTGGTCGAAGGCGGGCCCAAGGAAACCGGCGAACTGCTGAAATGCCCGTTCAACCACATCTTCTATACCGGTGGCGGCCACGTCGGCAAAATCGTCATGCGCGCGGCGGCCGAGCATCTGACGCCGGTCACGCTGGAACTCGGCGGCAAGTCGCCATGCTTTGTGGATCGCACTGCGGACATCAATGTGGCTGCACGCCGCATTGCGTGGGGCAAATTCACCAATGCCGGGCAGACTTGCGTGGCACCCGACTATGTGCTCGCCACGCCGGATGTGGCCGAGGCTCTGGCCGAGCGCATCGCCGTAGCCATCACCGAATTCTATGGCGAAGATCCGAAGGCCTCGCCTGATTTTGGTCGTATTATCAACGATCGTCATTTTGAACGACTGCGCAAGCTATTGCCGGTCGGCACCGTGCCGCCTGAGGAGCCGAGCTCGCCGCTGGTGCAGGTGGCATCGGCGGTAGGCGCGGCCATGGATATGGTTGGGCGGCGCTTCAATGCCGTGACTACTGGGCGCGGTGGCGCGGGGGAGATGGCCGGCAGCGCGAACAATGCGGCGAAGCCGACGGCCGGTTCGAATATGGCAGCCGCTGATGATGGTGCGACTGCCTCGGCCGCTGTTGAGCCGAGCGAGATTCACAAGGTGCCCGGCGTGTTCGACCTGGCCGGTCGAATCGTTTGCGGCGGCAAGGTCGATCGTGCCGCCCGGTATATCGCGCCTACCGTGCTGTACGGTACGTCGCCAGATGCGCCAGTAATGAAGGAGGAGATTTTCGGGCCGATTCTGCCGATTCTGGTGGTCGAGGATGCCGAGTCCGCAATCCGATTCATCAACAAGCGGTCCCGGCCGTTGGCTGCATATGTGTTCTCGCGCGATCACGAGGTTCGGCTGACTTTCGAACGTCAGACCAGCTCCGGAGCCTTGGGATATTCGCTGCCGTTGGGCCATCTGCTGTCCAGCCGGTTGCCGTTCGGTGGCGTGGGCGCGTCCGGCATCGGCACCTACCACGGCAAAGCAGGCTTCCTCACCTTCAGCCACGTCAAAACCGTGGTTACCAAGCCGCAGTTCCCCGACACTCTGCGCCTCGTGTACCCGCCCCTCAATGAAGCCAAGGCCAAACTGTTCGACATCATCGCCAAATTCAGCTAGCGTGATATCGCTCGCTGATATTGGGTGATGGCGTTGTCATAGTGACGTTCGCTGTCCCGGTAATTACGTCAATCGATTGATTCGTGTACCGGGCCAGATTTTTCTGTCCTAGTATTTGATTTCGGGTCATTTTTGCTTACCGGGACAAAACTGACGCCGGAAGTATCGTCCGCGTATTACGAAAATGGCGGAATAGTGCGGTTTCGTATGGAAGGGAATTTCAAATATTCCTATATTCGAGGGGTTCAGCTGTCCTGGTTTGCGAAAAAGAGCCGAAATCGGCTACCGGGACAGAAAAATCTGGCCCGGTAGCCACGTCAATCGATTGACATGTCTGCCAGGCCAAAAATATGCAGCAGATGCGCCGCTTCTGTTACTTCAGGGCTTTGAAGCCGATGTCGTGGCGGTAAAACAGTCCGCGCAGCTCGAGCTTGTCGATGATTGCGTAGACCTTGTCCTGGGCGGACTTGATGTCCGGAGCGGAGGTTTCGACGAGCAGCACGCGGCCAGAGTTGGCCACAAGGTTACCGTGCTCGTCAGAGGCGACACCGGCGTAGTAGACGTGCGAATCCTCGTCGACTTCGATTTCGGGCACACGGGCACCCTTGATGACGTTCTCCGGGTAGCCGTTGGAGGCGATGACCACGCCGAGGGTGGCGTTGGACTCATCCCAGGTGAATTCGGGGGTTTCGCCGTCGAGAATGGCGGAGATGCCGGCACCGAGGTCGGAGGTGAGCTTCGGGAGCACGACTTCGGTTTCCGGGTCGCCGAAGCGGGCGTTGAATTCGATGACCTTCGGGCCGTCGGCGGTGGCGATCAGACCGGCGTACAGGATGCCGGTGAATGGCGTACCTTCCTCGGCCATGCCTTCGACGGTGGGGCGCACGATTTTCTCGATGGCCTCGTCGACCACGGACTGCGGAATCTGCGGCACCGGGCTGTAGGCACCCATGCCACCGGTGTTCGGACCCTCGTCGCCATCGTGGGCGCGCTTGTGATCCTGGGAGATGGGCATCGGCCAGAAATCGGTGCCGTTGACAAAGCTCATCAGGGAGAATTCCTGGCCGTCCAGGAAGTCCTCGATAACGACCTTGGCACCGGCGGAGCCGAAGCGATGGTCGATGAAGATGTCTTCAAGCGCACGCTGGGCGGTGTGCTCGTCCATGGCCACGGTCACGCCCTTGCCTGCCGCCAGACCGTCGGCCTTGATGACAATCGGGGCACCGTGCTCGTGTACGTAGTCCTGCGCCATCTCGAGATCGCTGAAGGTCTTGTATTGGGCGGTCGGGATGTTGTGTCGGTCCATGAGCTGCTTGGCGAAGTCCTTGGAGCCTTCAATCTGGGCGGCGGCCTTGGACGGGCCGAACGCCTTGATGCCGGCGGCGGCGAAATCGTCCACGATGCCTTCGATCAGCGGGACTTCCGGGCCTACGAACACCCAGTCATAACCATTGTTCTTCACGAATTCGATAAGTGCGGCGTGATTCGACTGGCTCAGCTGCGTGGTGTGGATGCCGTCCTTGAGCATGCCCGGGTTGCCGGGAGCCACGGTGACTTCGTCGATGCTCGGTGCCTTGAGCAGCGTGTAGGCAATGGTGTGCTCGCGCGCGCCGGAGCCGATAACCAATACTTTCTGACCCATGTTGTTCCTTTCCTGCGGAAAGCGAGTTACTTCAGTACGATTTGCGTGCCGGTGGTGTCGGCTGCGATCTGGCCGAGCACGTAGGCGGGCTCGTTGTTGTCGGCGAGCAGCTTCAGCGCCTCGTCCTTGCGAGCGGGGTCGATGGCCAGCACCATGCCGATGCCCATGTTGAAGATGTTGTACATCTCCTTATGATCGATGTTGCCAGCCTTCTCCAGCACGTCGAAGATCGGGAGCACGGGCCAGGTGCCGAGCTCGATTTCGGCGGCCAAGCCGTCCGGAATCATGCGCGGGATGTTCTCGATGAAGCCGCCGCCGGTGATGTGGGCCACGCCTTTGACCACGCCCGCCTTGAACAGGGGAGAGAGGGCCTTGACGTAGATCTTGGTGGGGGTGAGCAGCACGTCGCCGAGCTTTTCGCCGCCCAGCTCGTCGAGTTCGGTGTCCACGGTGTAGCCGGCCTGCTCGAACAGGGCCTTGCGCACCAGGGAGAAGCCATTGGAGTGTACGCCGGTGGAGGGCAGGCCGATGAGCACGTCGCCTTCAGCGATGGTGGAACCGTCCACGATGGCGGACTTTTCGGCAACGCCGACCGAGAATCCGGCGAGATCGTATTCGTCTTCGTCGTACATGCCCGGCATTTCGGCGGTTTCGCCGCCGACCAGCGCGGAACCGGCCTGTACACAGCCGTCGGCCACACCGGCCACGACCTGCTCAAGCAGTGCCGGGTCGTTCTTGCCGCAGGCGATGTAGTCAAGGAAGAACAACGGCTCGGCGCCCTGGGCGGCGATGTCGTTGACGCACATGGCCACGCAGTCGATGCCGATGGTGTCGTGCTT
>OLRB01001215.1_pt1 | contig 11660 bp, 9 predicted proteins | sample 1672751 | NCBI WGS metagenome assembly OLRB01 (sample SAMEA3136720, study PRJEB25190) | human gut metagenome | biome: human gut; feature: human-associated habitat; material: faeces | place: Austria | collected 2013
ACATTTTTCCGGTTTTTCACCTTTGGGACTGCCATACATAAGCGAAATATCACCGGACAGAACACGAAATCTGCCATACATAAGCGAGATATCGCTCTATTTCCCAGCGAACGGTCAGACCAAAACGTATGATGTTGGCTAGCCTGAACAATGAGGGGTGGAGTCAATGGCAGACGAACTGTTTGTGGACCAGAACGACGTGGAGGGCACGGCGAACGGCGTGTGGAGCCGCATGTTGGCGGGCAACCATAGATTCACGGAAGGCAAGCTGGAACATCCGAACCGCAGTGTGGAAGCGCGCGAGGCGGTTATCGACACGCATGAGCCGGATGCGGCGGTATTGAGCTGCTCTGATGCGCGTGTCAGCCCCGATATTATTTTCGACGCAGGCATCGGCGATCTGTTCACCGTGCGCACGGCAGGGCAGGTCATAGACGATGCTGTGATCGCCTCTTTGGAATACGCGGTGGATGTGCTCGGCGTGCGCCTTTTGGTGGTGCTTGGCCATCAGAATTGCGGTGCGATCAAGCAGGCATGCAAGGAATACGAGGCGTTGTTGCACGAGTTGACCGCCGACGCAGAGGATTCGCTGATGGCCGCTGACAGCGTTGCCGACCTCGACGAACGTATTCTGAACGCGAAATCGCTGATGCTGCGCACCGTCGGTTTTTCGATTTGGCAGGCGCACGAGTCGGAGCTGGAATCGACGGAGGATTTCGAGCGCGTGCACATCGCACGCACCATCGAGCAACTGGTGGAACAGTCCGAGGTGATTCAGCGCGCGCTGGCGGAGGACCGGCTGATGATCACCGGAGCACGCTACCAGCTCGACACCGGAAAAGTCGAAGTATTGAGCTTCTGATTTTCTATACGATTCATGACAGACGCCGATCTGCCGTTGTGTGCGCAAGCACAGCCACCGCATACAACGGTAGATCCTGTATGTCACCATCCTTGCGTGGAGGCAACGGCGAGAACCGCACAGCATGCTCAAAGCCGAATCGTTTGATGGCGGCCTTCAGACTTTTCGCGTGAAGATTGATGCCGGCCTTCACTTCAATCGGTATAACATACCGATCGTTCTGCGCAAGAAAATCAAGTTCGTTCGTCGAATTGGCATTCGTCCAATAGCGGGGCTCAAATCCGTACGAAACAAGTTCCTGACATACCAATTGCTCGGCAAAAGCGCCTTTCGCTGAACCAAATACCGAATCGCCATCCAAAATACTCTCCGGACTCGCGCCATTCATGGTACGCAACAAACCGACATCGGACGTATAAAGCTTGAACGCATCGACATCATCGAATGACTTGAGCGGATATTCCGGAGCGGTGACCCGCGCGACCTTCAATGCGATCGATGAATCAAGCAACCGCTGAATCGCTAGTTCAAAATCTTTGCCACGTCCACCGGAACGCACCGCACCATAAAGAAACTTCTTATTCTCACGCGCAAGCTGGGAGGGAATTGAATCCCAAACCTGTGCAAGGCGCAAGGAAAATCCCCTCGGCATCGCATCGTCATACTTCGAAAAATCACCGCGATATCCCTGCAGGATGTCTTCCTGCACCTGCATTATCCGATTGAAATCAGCACCAGGATATGTTTCGGCGAAAATCTCGACGGCTTCCGGCATGCCACCTACCACCATGTAGTATTTCAGCCATTCCATGAGCTGCTCGTGGAATACCGACATCATGTCCAAATCCGCGTTTTCGATGATTTCCGTAAGATTATGGCAGCCAACGGCGTCCAGAAATTCCAGAAAATTCATCGGATATAGACGGTAGCGATCCACCTTCCCCACGGGATAGGAAGTGCCTGGATGCACGGTGATGCCCAACGATGATCCGGTTGCGATCAGCGCGTATTCGCAAGCTTCCTCTGCGAAATATTTCAACGCCTCGACGGCTCTGGGAATCGCCTGCACCTCATCAAGCACAATCAAAGTCTTCCCGGGTTCAATGCGCGTTCGCGAAGCCAAAGCGATACCTGCAATCAACCGTTCAGGACGCAGAGAACCGGAAAAAAGTTGATCCATAGCCTCATTGTTCTCCAGTGAGACATACGCCATCGATTCAAACTGAGTGCGTCCAAGCTCTTTAACCAGCCAGCTTTTACCGGTCTGTCGGGCACCGTCCAGAATCAAAGGCTTGCGATGCGCATCGTTCTTCCATGCGATAAGCCGTTTCATCATCCAACGTTTCATAGATGTACCTCGCTCGATCAACTGTCCCAATACACCATTTGCTGTCGGAATGGCGAATTGACGGGAATGGTCACTTTAAACAAAGCTACCATTTTCTAGGGGATAATCACCAGTTTAAGCTACATTTTCTAAGGGAAATCAAAAGTTTACACATGCATAATCTCCATATCAACATCATATCGACGTCATGTTGCCCCACTGGACTAGGAGCAACCGAATACCGACAAGGACCGGCTGATGATCACCGGAGCACGTTACCAGCTCGACACCGGAAAAGTCGAAGTATTGAGCTTCTGACGTTTTTCCGGAAAAGACGGCTTCCAAGTCCGTTGCGTCGCGCTGTTTTGACATGCCGTTGCTTTAGATTGGAACCATGTCACTCGGTTTGAATATCCTCCTGATCTTCATCTTCCTGCTGCTCGGTTCCGTGTTCGCCGGCACCGAACTGGCGTTGGTCAGCCTGCGCGGATCGCAGATCGACCAAATGGAACAGGAGGATGCCCGCGGCAAGCGCGTCGCACAAATCGCACGCGATCCAAACACGTTTCTGTCTACTGTGCAGATTGGCGTGACATTGAGCGGTTTTCTTTCCGCATCGTTCGGCGAATCGTCGATTTCTCCATACATTGTGCCGATTGTTGAAAGTTGGGGCGTGCCAACGAGCGTGGCCGCTCCCCTAACCACCATTGTGCTGACGTTGATCATTTCGTACTGTTCGATCGTGATTTCGGAGTTGGTGCCGAAGCGTATCGCGATGCAGCGCAACGAGCAGATCGCGCGTGCCGTGGTGCCTGCGATTCACGTGTTTGCGAAGGTGTGCAAGCCGATTATTTGGCTGATCGGCAAGAATACGAACATTATTGTGCGCTTGCTTGGTTTTGACCCGAACGAAACCGACAGCGAAGTGTCCGACGAGGAGCTGCGCGTGCTCGTCAACACCAATACGAACTTAAGCAAGGACGAGCGTACGATTCTCGATGACGTGTTCGACGCGTCCGAAACGATTGTGGCGGAAGTGATGCGCCCACGCGCCGACGTGGTATTTCTGGATGGTGCCATGCCGATCGGGGATGCGGCCGCGTACGTGCGCGAAATGCCGTACTCCCGTTATCCGGTGACCGGCAAGGATTTCGATGACGTGCTCGGCTTTGTGCACGTGCGCGATTTGCTCGACATTCGTGATCCCGAGGCGAAGACGGTCGCCGACGTGACGCGCGAAGGCATTTCGCTGCCGGGCACGTCGAAGCTGCTGCCAAGCCTTGAATTGCTGCGTAAGCGTGGCATTCATCTGGCGGTGGTCATCGACGAATATGGCGGTACCGACGGCATCGTCACGTTGGAGGATATGACGGAGGAGCTGGTCGGCGACATTCGCGACGAATACGATCTGCCGGAGGAAAAGGGCGGCGAGCGCACGGAGCGTACCGCGTTCGTCAATGGCGTCGCCACTATCGAAGGTGGTATGACGATTGAGGATTTCGCTGATTTGACCGGTATTGAGCTTGAGGATGGCCCATACGAGACGGTTGCCGGCTATTTCCTGGCGCACACTGGCAAGATGGGCGAAGTCGGCGATACGTTGCCTTCCGACGACGGTTACGACATGACTGTCACGCAAGTGGACGGCCGCCGTATCGAAACGTTGGAAATCCGCAAGCACATGGTTGATGGTGATAATGCGAAATCCGCAAAGACTGCAAAATGATCTGAAATTAATTGAAATAATTTGAGATAAATCAAAATAAAAACAGACTTGCGATTATGTAAATGTTGATTTTTCATACGATCAACATCAGTAATCGCAAGTCTGTTCATTACGTTTGTCATGTTATTAAATCTGTTGATTTACTACAGATTCAGCCGCAGATTTAATCATAGATTCAGCTACGCAGTGTGGGATGGCATTCGTCGTTCCACCATGCAAGCTGCGCGATATTGGCGCGGATATGCTCGCAGGACGCATGGAATTTGGCCTGTTCGCTTTCGGTGAGTGTGGGACTGAGGACTTCTTCAACGCCGTTCGCTCCGATGATGCACGGCAGGCTGGCGTAATTGCCGCTTTCGCCTTGTTCGCCGGTAAGCAGCGTGGAACAGGCGGCCGCATAGTGTTCGTCGCAGAGCACGGCTTGTGTAAGGCGTGCCGCGGTGGCTGCAATGGCGTATTCCGTGCACTCTTTGCCGGCGTACACGCGATATCCGCCCCGACGGGCGTCCTGCTCGGTTTCGTCCTCGTCAAGGGTGAATCGTTGCGGATTGTCTTGTGCGAGTTGGGTGAGCGGCTTGCCTGCGATGTTTACGTTCGACCAGTAGGCGAACTGTGAATTGCCATGCTCCCCCAGCATGTATGCGCCGATTGATTTCTGATCCACGTTGACGCGTTTCGCGATGGCGTTGCGCAGTCGTGCGGAATCCAACGCGGTTCCGGTGCCGATTATTTTGCGCGGATCGTAGCCGGTGATGTGCCAGATTTCGGTTGCGACCACATCGCACGGATTTGAGATGGTGATGATCACACCGTGGAAGCCTGCGTTGAACAGTCGGGAGATCCAAGTGCGTGCAATGTCGGTGGTAACGAACAGTTCGCCATCACGATCTTTGGCACTGGTTTTCACGTCACCGGCAGCGTTGATTACCACGTCGCAGTCAGCCAGCTGCTCGTATTGCGTGCCGTAGTTGCCGATCACGCAGTTATGCGGGTAGAAACTCAACGTGTCGCTTAAATCCTGACATTCGCTGACTACTTTTTGCTCGTTGATGTCGCACAGTTTCAGTTCTTCGGCCAGTCCTGCGGAAAGCACGGCATTTGCAACATGCGCGCCCACGTGTCCGATGCCGATAATGCCGACTTTTCTCAATACAGCCATAATCGCTCCCTTCCTCACTTGTTTGATCTTTCTGCGTGAACTGTTTTCACGCAAACATCTCAGCCGCCATGATTGTAGGCTTGCAATTCGCGAATGTTAAGCGTTTTGAACATCTTATGAACGGAAAAAGCTATACGAATCACCTATACGTCGTTATCAAACGTTCGTAAGCCGTGGCAAGTCATGGCAATCCGCGTAATGTGACGACAGCGGCGTAATATCGCAAGTATTTCAACATCGCAGGCAACGCAACAACATCGTCCTACGCAAACTCATCGCAGCATGGCAACGGGCCGGCAAATGCAACGATGAATGCAACAGCATCGCGAGCGTCACAGTACAACGTGACGGTTCAACTCCCGCCGTAATTGCCTCCATTGCGGCAAATATGCGCTCATACGCCGCTGAAAGCCCTCTCCGTGCCCGTTTTCCCACAGGTGCGTCATTTCGTGCACAAGCACGTATTCCAGGAATCTGGGGTCCATAAGACCGAGTTGTAGGTTGAGGCGGATGCGGCCGGTTTTCGGCGTGCATGACCCCCATCGCGACGTCATGACGCGCAGTGTGACATGCGTTGGCTCGCGCCCGATAATCGGCGACCATTTCGCAAGCAGCACCGGTAGTTGCGCATTGATGGTCTGCACCGCTCGCTTTCTGGTTGCGTCGTTCCATGTGAAAGAATGCGGATCATTAGGATTGTTTCCTTCATGGATCTGCTGATCTCTGGCTTGCAGCATGGCTCGTTGCGCTTGTTCGATCCATGATTTGCGTTCCGTCACGAATCGTGCGATTGCCGCTTGGGACATGCGAGAAGGTGTGGAGATGACGATCTGCGCGTTCGGTGGCTTGATTCGCAGATACATGTTTTTAATGGGCTTACGCATGATAGTCACCGTCATTCCAGCGATTTGCACAGTTTCTTCCGATAGCGTGCGATTGCGGTTGCGCACTCCCCTGCTGGCATTGCGATGATTGTTTGGCATGCCTGCATTATGCCACGACACGCCGGATTTTGACTTTCGCTGATTATCACGTATTATTTCAACTCGTTGTGCTTAACAGTACAGCAAGAACGGGCCCGTAGCTCAGGTGGTTAGAGCGCATCCCTGATAAGGATGAGGTCGGAGGTTCAAGTCCTCCCGGGCCCACGGTGATTAAGAGCGGCGCGGCCGCTTTTTTTCAACTATGGGGCTATAGCGCAGCTGGTAGCGCATCTGCTTTGCAAGCAGAGGGTCGCCGGTTCGAACCCGGCTAGCTCCACGGGGCTATGGCGCAGCTGGTAGCGCATCTCCATGGCATGGAGAGGGTCAGGGGTTCGAATCCCCTTAGCTCCACAGATAGGGTTTCCGATGATTTCCGGAAACCCTTTTTTCATACCCGCATCCGCATCCCAATTCCTCCACCCGCTGAAAGACCATTACGAAAGGCCGTTTCAGGCGGGACTTGCGTCACCGCTTGAAACGGCCTTGGATTATTGATTATTACGATTGCTGGCGATGACTACTGCATTGCGACCACGTCGGCAACAGTGACAGAATCGTTCGGCACGTTCTGTGCACCCTATGCATTCCGTTTGGCAAGTTCGTCGCGGATTTGCTGCAACAGCAGGATCGTCTGCTCTTCGGTGGAGATTTCCGGCTCTTTGGCAGCTTCCTCCTCGGCTTTGCTCCGTTCTTCCGCAAGCTTGGTTTTGGCGAGCAACGCCTCGGTCACGTCACGGAATTTGTTGATCGGCACGAGAATGCAGAAATACACGGCCGCCGCGATAATCAGGAAATTCAATATCGCGCCAAGTACCGCGCCGAACGAAACCGTCGCATTATTGAATGTGATTGCCAGCAGACCATCCATATTCGGTTTGCCGAAAATCATGGCGATGAACGGATTAATCACATTGTTGACGATCGAATTAACCACTGTGGTGACGGCACCGCCCATGACAACACCGACCGCCATGTCGATCATGTTGCCGCGTGCAATGAATTTCTTGAATCCTTCAATCATGATGATTCTCCCATTATGTGAGACTGTGAGATGCTGTTGCGAATGTACTCTCTCCCACGCTTTCCGCATTTCCATCCTATAGTCAACGCAAGGCATAGCAATCCCGTAAAAAGAAGCAAGTTCGGAACCAGCGCTCGTAAAAAAGCGTCTCCAAATCCTGAACAAGGTCTTGTGCCGTCCATATTCGTACACATAGAATGAGACCGTCTATTGGTAACCGACTATCCCGAAGGGGAAGAATATGCTCACTGATGAGTACGTCAAGCGCGTGTACGCGCAGGTGGAAAAGCGCGACGGCGACCAGCCGGAGTTCCTGCAGGCCGTTCGCGAGGTTTTCGAAAGCCTCGAGCCGGTGGTTGCGAAGCATCCGGAATATGAGAAGGCGGGCGTGCTTGAGCGCATCGTCGAGCCGGAGCGCGTGGTGAAGTTCCGCGTCGCATGGACCGACGATGAGGGCAAGGTGCAGGTCAACCGCGGTTACCGCATCCAGTTCAACTCCGCGATCGGCCCGTACAAGGGCGGTCTGCGTTTCCACCCGAGCGTGAACGAGGGCGTCATCAAGTTCCTTGGCTTCGAGCAGATTCTCAAGAACTCCCTGACCAGCCTGCCGATGGGCGGCGGCAAGGGCGGCTCCGACTTCGATCCGAAGGGCAAGTCCGACGCCGAAGTCATGCGTTTCTGTCAGGCTTTCATGACGGAACTGTGCCGTCATATCGGCCAGTTCACCGACGTTCCGGCCGGCGACATCAACGTGGGCGGTCGTGAGATCGGCTACCTGTTCGGCCAGTACAAGCGCATTCGTGACGAGTATTCCGGCGTACTGACCGGCAAGGGCCTCGAGTTCGGCGGTTCCCTGGCTCGCACCGAGGCCACCGGTTACGGCCTGTGCTATTACACTGCCGAGGCAATGCGCGTGCTGCGCAATGACTCCTTCGAAGGCAAGACCGTGGTCATTTCCGGCTCCGGCAACGTGGCCATCTTCGCCACCGAGAAGGCTCAGGCCCTCGGCGCGAAGGTTGTGACCGCCTCCGATTCCAACGGCTACATCTATGATCCGAACGGCATTCAGCTTGACGTGGTCAAGGACATCAAGCTGGGCCATCGCGGCCGCATCAAGGAATATGCGGAGCGCGTGCCGGGCTCCGAGTACCACGAGGGCTGCAAGGGCGTGTGGACGGTTCCGTGCGACATCGCCCTGCCGTGCGCCACCCAGAACGAGATCGATGAGGAGTCCGCCAAGGCTCTCGTCGCCAACGGCTGCACTGTGGTGTGCGAAGGCGCCAACATGCCGTCCACTCCGGAGGCAATCGCCGTCTACCAGTCCAACAACGTGCTCTACGGCCCCGCTAAGGCCGCGAACGCGGGTGGCGTGGCAGTTTCCGGCCTTGAGATGAGCCAGAACTCCTACCGCCTTTCCTGGACTTTCGAAGAGGTTGACGGCAAGCTCAAGTCCATCATGGAGAACATCGTCGCCAACTCCTTGGAAGCCGCCAAGGAATACGGCCACGAGGGTGATCTGATGCTCGGTGCCAACGCAGCCGGCTTCGTGAAGGTCGCCAACGCCATGGTCGCTCAGGGCGTGCTCTGATCTAGCTAATCTAACCGATTTAGCCAATACGACCGACTTATCGAGAAGACATTGAGGGTCTGTCTGGTTTCATTCCAGGCAGACCCTCAATGTATTTCCACGCACCTAATCTAGTTGCAGTTATATCTGAAAGATATGGGCAGATTGCAGGCAGGGCAGATAGGGGTTGGAGTGCGGTAAGAGACAGACTGGTCTAGAAAATACAAAGGCGGCCTGTGCCGTGATTGGAATCACAATGCAGGCCGCCTTGTTGCGTTTGAGTTCGCTACCGCTGCTCGCTGCTATTAACAGCCCACAGGGCTGTTCCAGCATCACATGCGACGCTCGCGACGCTATCGCTGCTCGCTGCTATTAACAGCCCACAGGGCTGTTAATCATCTCCGAGTGTGACGTGGATACCGCCGACGAGGGTGCTCACCACGTTGTACAGCAGCGTAAGAATCACCACAAGCACAGTGATCAGCACCACTTCCACAATGGAGAAGATGGTGGCGGTGCTCAGCACGGTGCTCAGTGAAAACACGTTCGTCAGGTCGAATCCGCCGGCATCCAAGCCAGTGGAAGACACGATCTGCGTAACCTGGTCAAACACGCCAACCATGTTCAGCATGCCCCACAGAATAGCTACCGCAACGATCTGAATAATTCCCCCCGCGATGGAAAGCATGAACGCCACCTTGGCGGCCGACCATGCGTCGATACGCGTCAGAGACAGGCTCATACGGCGCGCGCGCGGAGCGCCGCCACGACGCTTCTCGCGAACCTTCACACCGCCGGAAGCGGGGGAGGCACCCTCATGTGCCTGAACCTGATCCTCACCAATCAGCGGCTGGCTGGAAGCGGAACGTGCCACGCGCGGGGCATGCCCAACCTCTGGCATTTGCTGTCCTTCGTTGTTCTCGCTCATCGTTGCTCCTTGCAAGATTGTGCCCAGTTCTTAGCTGAGGCTACCAGTTTTCACAGACGATTGCCCGTGCTGAAGTCAGGCCTCTACATTCTCGCCATCGCCGGATTCGGCGTTGGTTTCAGCAGGGGCTTCAACGGCGGATTCAGACGATTGTGCAGTACCCTCGTTCACAGTTGCGTCCACGGTCGCATTTTCCGCGTTTTCCGCGGATTCGTCGTCGTCCTTTTCCTCGTTACGCGCGATGGAGATGATCTCGTCGTTCTTGTCAGGCTTGGCGAACGTCACGCCCTGGGTGGTACGTCCAGTGCGCTTGACCTCGTCGACGTTGGAACGGATGACCTTGCCGGACTTCATGATGGCCATGATCTGGTCATCTTCCTCAACGATCACCGCGCCCACGAGGGAACCACGGCCTTCGGCGAGCTGCACGGCCTTGACACCGAAGCCATTACGGCCCTGCAGTCGGTATTCGCTGATGGCGGTGCGCTTGGCGAAGCCTTCGTTGGTGACCACGAACAGATCCTTGTCGGAATCACCCCAGACCACGTCCATGTCCAGCAGTTCGTCGCCTTCGCGGAACTTCATGCCCTGCACGCCGGCAGTCTGGCGTCCCATCGGGCGCAGTTGCTCGTCGTTGGCCTGGAACTTCAGGCTCATGCCCAGCTTCGACACGAGAATGATGTCATCCTCAGCATTGCACAGTGCGGCACCGATCAGCTCGTCGGCGTTCTCGCCGTTTTCGTCGGCCATGAGACGCACTGCGATCAGGCCGCCCTGACGCGGGGAATCGTATTCGGCAAGCGCGGTCTTCTTGACCTTGCCGGAACGAGTGGCGAGCACCAAGTACTTGGCCACCTCGTAGTTCGGAATCGACAGCACGGTTTGAATCGTCTCGTCAGGGCCGAACTGCAGTAGGTTGGCCACATGCTGTCCTTTGGAATCGCGCGATCCTTCCGGAAGCTCGTAAGCCTTCAAACGGTACACGCGTCCCTTGTTGGTGAAGAACAGCAGCCAGTTGTGCGTGCTTGTCAGGAAGAAGTGGTCGACCACGTCGTCCTCACGCAGCTTGGCGCCCTTGATACCCTTGCCGCCACGGTGCTGCGCACGGTATTCGTCGGCCTTGGTGCGCTTGATGAAACCGGAGTGAGTGACGGTCACGACCACGTTTTCTTCCGCAATCAGATCTTCGACGTTCATTTCACCGGAGTACGGCAGAATCTTGGTTCGACGTTCGTCGCCATACTTGGACACGATTTCGTCAAGCTCGTCGCCCACGATCTTGCGCTGGCGCTCTGGCTTGGCGAGAATGTCGTTGTAGTCGGCGATGCGACGCATCAGTTCGTTGTGCTCGTCGAGGATCTTCTGACGTTCCAATGCGGCCAGTCGGCGCAGCTGCATGGCCAGAATGGCGTCGGCCTGCACTTCGTCCACGTCCAGCAGGTCCATAAGGCCCGTACGTGCGACTTCCGCAGATTCGGACGCACGAATAAGCGCGATGACCTCGTCGATCATGTCAAGAGCCTTCAGGTAGCCCTGCAGAATGTGGTCGCGCTCTTCCGCCTCACGCTTGAGGTAGGCGGTACGGCGTGCGATGACTTCCAGCTGGTGGCCCACCCAATGGCGGATGAACGCGTCCAGAGACAGCGTACGTGGCACTCCATCGACCAGTGCCAGCATGTTGGCACCGAAGGTCTGCTGCAGCTGGGAATGCTTGTACAGGTTGTTGAGCACAACCTTCGGCACGGCGTCGCGCTTGAGCACGAGCACGAGACGCTGTCCGGTACGGCCGGAGGTTTCGTCACGCATGTCGGCGATGCCCTGGATCTTGCCGTCACGCACCGCTTCGCGGATGGAAACGACCAGTCGGTCCGGGTTCACCTGATACGGCAGTTCGGTGATCACGAGGCACATACGGCCCTTGATCTCTTCGGTGTTCACAACCGCGCGCATGGTGATCAAACCACGGCCGGTACGGTAGGCCTGTTCAATGCCCTTATGTCCGAGAATCGTTGCGCCAGTAGGGAAGTCCGGCCCCTTGATGATGCGGATCAGGTTTTCGAGCAGCTCTTCGCGGCTTGCGTCCGGGT
>OLRB01001223.1_pt1 | contig 11583 bp, 3 predicted proteins | sample 1672751 | NCBI WGS metagenome assembly OLRB01 (sample SAMEA3136720, study PRJEB25190) | human gut metagenome | biome: human gut; feature: human-associated habitat; material: faeces | place: Austria | collected 2013
TTGAGCAGTTTGGTCGCAACTTGACGCAGGCTGCGCGCGAGAACAAGCTGGACCCCGTTATCGGTCGTCGCGTCGAGATGGAGCGCGTCATGCAGGTCCTCTCGCGCCGCACGAAGAACAACCCGGTCCTGATCGGTGAACCCGGCGTCGGTAAGACCGCGGTCGTTGAGGGCCTCGCCCAGGCGATCGTGCACGGCGACGTGCCTGAGACCATCAAGGATAAGCAGATCTACAGCCTTGACATGGGGTCGCTGGTCGCGGGTTCGCGTTACCGCGGCGACTTCGAGGAGCGTCTGAAGAAGGTCCTCAAGGAGATCCGCACGCGCGGCGACATCATCCTGTTCATCGACGAGATCCACACCCTCGTGGGTGCGGGTGCCGCCGAGGGATCGATCGACGCGGCCCAGATGCTCAAGCCCATGCTGGCGCGCGGCGAGCTCCAGACGATTGGTGCGACCACGAACGACGAGTACCGCAAGTACATCGAGAAGGATGCGGCTCTCGAGCGCCGCTTCCAGCCGGTGAAGGTCGAGGAACCCAGCGTCGAGGAGACGGTGGAGATCCTCAAGGGCCTGCGCGACCGCTATGAGGCGCACCACCGCGTCATCATCACGGACGCCGCGATCCAGGCAGCCGCCGAGCTGGCGGATCGCTACATCTCGGATCGTTTCCTCCCGGATAAGGCCATCGACCTGGTCGACGAGGCCGGGGCACGCCTGCGTATCCGCCGCATGACCGCGCCGCCGGAGCTGCGCGAGCTGGATGAGAAGATCGCCGAGGTGCGCCGCAACAAGGAGGCGGCCATCGACGATCAGGACTTCGAGAAGGCCGCGTCGCTGCGCGATCAGGAGTCGAAGCTGTCCGAAGAACGCAAGGCGAAGGAGGAGGCCTGGAAGGGCGGCGAGTCCGACGAGATCGCCGAGGTCGGGGACCAGGAGATCGCCGAGGTCCTGGCCATGTCGACGGGTATCCCGGTCGTGCGCCTGACCCAGACGGAGACCGCGAAGCTGCTCAAGATGGAAGATGAGCTGCATAAGCGCGTTATTGGCCAGGACGAGGCCGTGAAGGCTCTCGCTCAGTCGATCCGCCGTACGCGCTCGGGCCTGAAGGATCCGAACCGTCCCGGTGGCTCGTTCATCTTTGCGGGTCCGACGGGTGTGGGTAAGACGGAGCTGGCGAAGGCTCTCGCCGAGTTCCTCTTCGGTGATGAGGATGCCTTGATCCAGCTGGATATGTCCGAGTTCTCTGAGAAGCACACGGCGTCGCGCCTCTTCGGTGCTCCTCCCGGCTACGTCGGTTACGACGAGGGTGGTCAGCTCACGGAGAAGGTTCGCCGTAAGCCGTTCTCGGTCGTCCTCTTCGACGAGGTCGAGAAGGCTCACCCGGACATCTTCAACTCGCTGCTCCAGATCCTGGAGGAGGGTCGCCTGACGGACTCTCAGGGCCGAAAGGTGGACTTCAAGAACACCGTCATCATCATGACGACGAATCTGGGTACCCGTGATATTAATAAGGGCGTGCTGACGGGCTTCCAGACCGCGGATCACTCGACGCATGATTACGGTCGCATGAAGTCGAAGGTTGCGGAGGAGCTTAAGCAGCACTTCCGTCCGGAGTTCCTCAACCGTGTTGATGATACGATTGTGTTCCCGCCGTTGACGAAGCCGGAGATTGCGCGCATTGTCGACCTGATGATCGCGAAGCTCGCCAAGCGTATGGAGGCGCAGGATATGCGTCTGCAACTGACGGACGAGGCACGCGAGCTGCTGGCTGACGTGGGCTTCGATCCGGTGCTTGGTGCGCGTCCGCTGCGTCGCGCGATCCAGCGCGAAATCGAGGATGCGCTGTCCGAGAGGATCCTTTTCGGAGAGCTGCAACCTGGTCAGGTTGTCACGGTTGGTGTCACTGGAGAGGGTAAGGAACGGACTTTTACCTTCAACGGAGAGTGATTTACTCACCAATTGTCTAAGGTTGACAAACCTTCGCCTCTGTGGGAGCGGCCCGTCGTATAACGGCGGGTCGCTCTCTGGTTGTCAAGTAATTGTGGCTCTGATAGATTCTCATTAACTATGAACGTCTTGCGAACTCATGCCACACTATTTGCAAGGCACTAATCATTGATCGAGAGAGGGTCTATGAACGCTCGAGCGCGCCGAAACCTGACCAGCGCGAGACGACGCCTGCCGGCGCTTGTTCTCATGCTGGTTGTTGTTGCGCTCTGCATCGCTGGCGTCATCTATAAGGGTGCGGAAGTTACGCAGGTAAACGTCAATGATGGCGGAATTTGGGTAACAAATAAGTCCAAGCAGATGGTCGGTCACCTCGACTATGAGGCCCGCATCCTTGACGGTGCGCTGCGCACCGAGGCTAGCAATTTCGATGTCGGCCAGGCTGGCGAAACTGTTACGGTGTCCGACCTGTCCTCACTTACTGTTGCGCCGGTCAATGTTACCCAGGTCGCTTTGGGGTCCCCGACGGCCCTTCCCTCCGGCTCGGTTGCGATGCAGGGCGGGGACGTCCTGGGCGTCCTGAATGCGACAGATGGCACACTGTGGACGACGTCAGCCACCACGCCGAGCCCGGCGAACCTTTCTGACAATGCCGCCGTCGCCTCGAACATGGGCGCGAGCGCGTTTGTCACCGGCATGGACGGCACCGTCTACTCCCTGTCCTCCTCCGGATCCCTCACAACTGTTAAGCGGCAGGGTGCCGTAGACCAAGCGAAGACCTCCGTGATCGAGGGCATCCCCGCAGACGCGTCGCTGTCGATGACGGCCGTCGGAGACCAGGTCGTCGCCCTCGACTCCACCTCGAACACCCTCTTCCTGCCCGGCGGCAAGACACTCAACCTCAGCGCCGCAGGCATCGAGGCGGGCGGAGTCCTCCAGCAGGCCGGACCGACGTACGATTCCGTCCTCCTGGCCACGGCCTCGTCCCTGGTGAGCATCCCCCTGAAGGGCAGTGCACCCACGATCATCCCCGCCGCCGAGGGATCCCCCAGCGGCATCCCCGCAGCACCCGTGCGCCACGAGGGCTGCTCCTACGGCGCGTGGGTCGGCTCGGGCGCGTTCATGCGCTCGTGCGACGACGCCTCCAACAACCAGCAGACAGTCGTCGATACGCTCAAGAGCGCCCAGGAAATCGTTTTCCGCACCAACCGCAAGGCCATCGTCCTCAACGACGTCGCGCAGGGCAACGTGTGGCTGCCCGACTCCAACATGGTCCTCATGGACAACTGGGATGAGGTCGAAAACCAGCTCCAGGAGTCCGAGAACGAACAGGACAGCCCGGAGCTGACGAACGAGATCGCCGACCCCGAAAAGCGCGAGGAGAACACCCCGCCCGAGGCCGTGGATGACGAATTCGGCATCCGCCCGGGCCGTTCGACGATCCTGCCGGTCCTGGACAACGACTCCGACATTGACGGAGACGTGCTGACCGCCAGCCCGACCAGCCAGCCCGCATGGGGTTCTGTGGCCGTCGCGCGCTCCGGTCGCGCGCTGCAGATCGCAGACGTCGATGCCGATCAAACGGGTTCCACGTCGTTCACGTACGAGGCCTCGGACGGGACCGCGACCGCCCCCGCGCGGGTGCAGGTGACGATCCACCCCTACTCGCAGAACGAGGCACCCACGCAGCTTCGTGCGTCGTCGGTCAAGATCGGCCAGGGCGCGCAGATCCAGTATCAGGCCCTGTCCGACTGGCGTGACCCCGATAGCGATCCGTTGTTCTTGAAGAATGCCGAGGCTCCCGAAGGTCTGAGCGTGTCCTTCATGGAGGACGGCACGATGACAATCACCGAGGAAGGCTCCGCGGCTGGTCCGAAGACCGTCGTGCTCACCGTCGCCGACGATCAGGGTGCTGAGACGCGCGGCGAACTCATTGTCAACGTCCAGGAGGCTGGCAACCTGCCGCCCGTGGCGAACGGCGACCTGTTCCTGGCGCACCCGGGCGAGACCGTCACCCTGGATCCGCTCAAGAACGACACTGATCCCAACGGCGACCTGCTGATGCTGGCCGCTGTGTCCGGGGCGCCCTCGGGTGCGTCGATCACGCCGGATTTGGAACGCGGGACCATTGACTTCGTGGCGTCGTCCCCGGGTTCCTACTCCTTCGCCTACACGATCTCCGACGGCGTCGCGACGACGCTGGGTATTGTGCGCGTCGTGGTCGTTGAGACCGTTGCGCTGCCCCCGGTTGCCGAGAACGATACGGCGGTCCTGCCGCAGGGCGGGTCCGTGCTGGTTGCGCCGCTGGCCAACGACTACGACCCGACGGGTGGAGTCCTGTCGATCACGTCGATTGATTCCTCGTCCGTGCCCGGCCTAGAGGTGGCCCTCATCGACCGCCACCTGCTGCGCGTGACTGCGCCGACAGGCCTCGAAGGGACGGTGTCCTTCTCTTACACGGTGTCCAACGGGCAGGGCAGCGCCAGCGCCAGCGTGACCGTCATTCCCGGTGCCTCTGACCGCACCGACTTGCCGCCGGTCCTCAAGCCGGATCGTGGCAAGGTGCGCGTCGGCGATGTTGGCACGGTCTCCGTTCTGGCGAATGATCGCTCGCCGGCCGGGCTGAACCTGCAGGTCGAGTCGACGCTCGAGTATGATCGCGCTTCCGCCCTGGGGACCCCCTTCGTGACGGGTAACCAGGTTCGTCTCGAGGCGGGGGACACCCCGGGCACGATGGATGTCACCTACTCGGTCATTGACTCCGCCGGTAACCGCGCTTCCAGCACGGTCACCTTCGAGATCCTGGCAGCCTCCGACCACAATCAGGCACCGCGTCCCCGCGACATCACCGCGTGGGCCACGGCCGGTCAGGCCACCCGCATCCCGGTCTCGCTTGACGGTATTGACCCGGACGGCGACTCGGTGACCCTGCGCGGCGTGGATTCCTCGCCGCAGAAGGGCTCGGCGACCGCGAAGGCCACGTGGATTGAGTACACGCCCAACGCCTCGGAGTCCGGCACTGACTCCTTCACCTACACGGTCGAGGATCGCCAGGGCGCGCGTGCCTCGGCTCGCGTCCGTGTCGCCGTCACGCCTGTTCCCTCGCTGAACCAGAACCCGGTGGCGGTGCCCGACACCGTCCTGACGCGCCCTGATCGCATGGTGACCGTCAACGTCCTGTCGAACGACTTGGACCCTGACGGCGACCCGCTCAGCCTCGAGAAGGACAGCCTCGAGACGGCCACGCCCGAACTCGACCCGCAGGTCCGATCCGGCACGACCGTCCAGGTGCACACGCCCTCCAAGACTGGCACCTACCTCGTGTCCTACACGGTCAGCGACGGCCGCGGCGGCTCCGCGCGCGGCACCTTGACGGTCTACGTCCAAGATGATGCTCCCCTCAAGGCGCCCATCGCCCGCGACGACTTCGTGGACTATGACGCGCTGCCCACGGACGGCTCCGCTGTGTCCGTCAACGTCCTCGAGAACGACGAAGACCCCGACGGCAGTATCGATGAGGTCACCCTGACCACCGCAGACGCCGGCGTCACCGTCTCCGGCTCGAATCTGCTGATTCCGACCTCGGAATCCACGCGCCTGGTCGTCTACACGATCACCGACCGCGATGGGCTGACCAACTCGGCTGTTGTCCGGGTCCCCGGTCGCGACTCGACCGCGCCGTTCCTCAGCTCGGCGAACCTGCCGATCGAGATGGATGCGGGCACCTCGCGCACGATCAACCTGTCGGACTACGTCATCACTCGCTCGGGACGCAGCCCGCGCCTCGTCGAGGGATCGACTCCTGTGGCCCAGGACGGCCTCGACTCGGTCGTCGCCGACTCCGACACGCAGCTGACCCTGAACGCGAACGCCGCGTTTAGCGGAAACTCCGCGTTCCTCATCCAGGTCGCGGACGGCGATTCCTCCGACGCGGGGACGCTCACCGCCTCCCTGTCGCTGCCCGTGCGCATCAAGGCCACGGTCAACCAGCCGCCGACCTTCACCCCGACCGCTATTCGTGTCGAGGCCGGGGGCGAGGCCGTGGTGCAGAACCTGGCGCTGGCCGTGCGCGACCCCGAGGGCGTGGATACCTCCACGTTCACCTACACCATGGACTCTGCGCCGAACTCGATTCAGGCCTCGCTGTCGGGCACGACCCTGTCGGTCACGGCCGCCGAGGGAACCGCGCAGGGGCCGGCCGGCTCGATCGCCGTGAGCGTCACGGACGAGGATGGCCACACGGTGTCGGCCCAGATCCCCGTCGAGGTCGTCGCGTCGATCAAGCCCCTGATCCAGCTGCCCGTCTACACGCTGACCACTAAGGTGAACCAGACCGTGAGCGTGGACGTGGCGTCGGCTGCGACGAACCCCTTCCCGGACGCGCCGATCACCCTCGAGGGGGTCCTCGTGTCCTCGGGTGATGCGACTGTCTCCTCGTCGGGTACGACCGTGTCCATCACGCCCAGCTCTTCCGGCGTGATCACGGTCGGCTTCAAGGTCAACGACAAGTTGGCCGACCCCTCGCGTGCCGTCCAAGGCACGATCACCGTCACGGTGCCGGGTAAGCCGAATCCTCCCACAAATCTGCTCGCCAAAAACGCCGGTAAGGACGGTGCGCTCGTGACCTTCCAGGCTCCCGAGTCTGGCGGGTCGCGGATCACCAGCTACAGGCTCTTCGACAACACTGGTAAGCAGGTCGCCACCTGTGACAGCACGGTGTGCGAGGTCACCGGTCTGACCAGGGGTGGGACCTACTCCTTCACCGCGATTGCGGTCAGCGAGGAGGGCGAGTCCGAGCGTTCGGCACCCTCGAACCCCATCACCATCTCCAACGTCCCGAGTGCTCCCGGCGTTCCTCACCTTGAGGCCGGCGACGGAACCATCACAGCGGCGTGGGCTGAGGCCAAGGAGAACGGCTCCAAGGTCACCGGATACACGGCGATCGCTTCCGTCGCCGGCGGAGCGGATGTGTCGTGCTCGACTGGTGGCAACACCACGTGTACACTCACGAACCTGACGAACGGCCTCACCTACACGGTGGTGGTCGTGGCGCACAGCGACGCTGGAGATTCCGCGCCATCTGCGGGTGCTGTGGCCACCCCGCAGGCGGAGACGAAGAACCCCGATAAGCCCAACGTGATGAATGCCGAGGCGCGTAACACCGCGGATGACAAGATCGAGATTACCGTGACCTGGAGCTATTTTGAATCGGGCAGCTCGAAGGGCTGGGGGCCGACGACGGTGAACGTCAATGGCATCCCGAAGACCGTCCCCGGTCCCGCGATCAATGAGAAGAACGGGACCGCTACCACGACCATGACAGTGGGGCGGGCTGACGCTCTGCAGGTGCGCGTGACAGTCAGTAACGCGGCCGGGCTTAGTGCGACCTCCGATGCGAAGACGTATGCAGCGCCCACACTGAAGACCATTCCGCTGGCACCCGACGCGCCGCAGCTGGGTCCCACCTCCGACAATGCCGCGGGTACGATCCGCATCAATAATGCGCGTCTGAAGGAGGGGAACGGCTACACGGTCAACGACCTGGAGCTCTTCTACGCGGACAGCCCGCCAGGGTGCATGGCGCCCGGTAACCCCGTCCGCTTCAATAACGGCGACCGTGCCGACTTCGATCTCGGTCCGCTTACTTCGGGTTCCAGGAAGACTTACTACTTCTGCCAGCGCGGTAAGCGAGGGCCGAATGATTATGTGTGGAGTCCAGCGACGCCAGCCAGCGGCTTTGTCGGCACAGGCCAGCATGGCGGAGACGGCGGCGGCGGTAACGGTGGCGGTAACGGTGGTGGTAACGGCGACGGTGGCAACTCGCCGATCCCGCTCTTTACAGTGTCCGCCGAGCCACATACCAACAGCGTCAAAATCGTGTGGACCCCTCCTGAACGTATCTCCATCAAGGAGACCAACGTGTGGATCAAGGACGTAGCGAACACGAAGCAGACATTCAATGGCCCGATGACGGAGGTCACCGTGTCGGGGCTGCAGCCGGTCCACCAGTACACGGCCGTCGTCGCGCTGGTCAGTACCGGCGGGGCGTACCGAGAGGTGGAGGTCACGTTTACGACGGGTGAATCGGTTGACAAGATCGATGCATCCTTCACCGGGACGACCGCCTGCCCGAACGGCCAAGAGTGTGGCTCGATGACCCTGACGGCCTCGCGTGCCTCGCAGTTCCAGCCGGGCAGGACGCTCGTCTGCACGGTGGCGACTGGACGACCGAGCCAAAACACGGAGTTCCGCTTCTCACAGGGGACGTCGAGTATACCGGGTATCCTTACGGAGTCGATCACCGCGCGAGAACTAAATACGCGGCAGGTCGTGAAGAACTGCCGAGGCGAATAAAACACAAGACTTTCACCCACTACAAGCAACGAGAGAGACAGTAGGACAACACATGACCCTTTCCATCGAAGATGCAACTAGGTTCGCCCAGGTCTTCAAGGGCCTCGTCGATGGCGTGTCCGTCGCGGTCCTGGACAAGCATCAGGCGGTGCGCCTCGCGCTGACGACGATGTTCGCGGGCGGACACCTCCTGCTCGAGGACGCTCCCGGAACCGGTAAGACGGCCCTGGCGCGCGCGATCAGTGCGACCATTGACGGTACGCACTCGCGTATCCAGTTCACCCCCGACCTGCTGCCCTCCGACATCACCGGCGTGAACATGTTCAACCAGAAGACGGGCGAGTGGGTCTTCCACGCCGGTCCCGTCTTCGCGGAGATCGTCCTGGCCGACGAAATCAACCGTGCGTCGCCCAAGACGCAGTCCGCCCTCCTGGAGGTCATGGAAGAGGCCCAGGTGACGGTCGACGGCGTGCGCCGCCCCGCGCCCCAGCCCTTCATGGTCATCGCGACCCAGAACCCCGTCGAACAGGCAGGCACCTACCCGCTGCCCGAGGCCCAGCTAGACCGCTTCCTCATGAAGACCTCGATCGGCTACCCCTCGCGCGCCGCCATGATCGACGTCCTCGACGGCTCGGCCTCCCCCGACCGCTCGAAGAACCTCGAGCCCCTCGTGACCGGTCAGGACATCGTCGCCTGGGCAGCCCTGGCCTCGGTGAACCACACGGACCGCGCGGTCCTCGACTACGTGGCGGCGCTGGCTGAAGCGACTCGCGACGACGAGTCCTCGCTGCTGGGCGTGTCCACCCGTGGAGCCATCGGCATGGTGCGCTGCGCCCGCGTGTGGGCGGCCGCGCAGGGGCGTAACTTCGTCCTGCCCGACGACATCAAGGCCCTGGCCGTGCCCGTGTGGGCGCACCGAATTATCGTTGACCCCGACGCCGCGTTCTCCGGCGCGACCGCTGAGGGTGTCATCCAGCGCGCCCTGACGTCGGTGCCTGCCCCGGCGGTGGGCGCGTAACGCGCCGACCGGAAACGACGATGCAAGGGAAGAGTTCGAACAATGCAACGATGGTCTCGCCGCGTAAGGCGCAGGCCTCCCGTCAGCACCCTCTGAAGGCGCTGGCCGACCTAGTGACGCCCACCGGGTGGGCGCTCGTCTTCTTCGTCGCGGTCTCCCTGATTCTCGCGGCGACCCTCCGGTGGGTCGAGGCCCTGGCGTGTGCCCTCGCGGGCGTCGTCGCCCTGGTGCTTGCGGCCATGCGCGTGGCGTGGAAGCCCCCGCACCTCGTGTCGATCCGCGTGCCCAACGAACGTATCGTCGCAGGCCAGACGGCGGTCGGCGAGCTCGTGGTGCGCAACGAGCGTGCCCGTCCGGTGCGCGCAGGCATCATCGAGCTGCCGATCGGCACGGGAACAGGCGAGTTCGTCGTTCCTCCGCTGGGGGCGCACGCGACGTGGGACGAGATGTTCCTGATCTCCTCGCGTCACCGAGGCCTCATCAATGTCGGCCCTGCGCGCTCCGTGCGCTCCGATGCCCTCGGCTTGCTGCGCCGCGTGCGTTCCTGGGATGAACCCGTCGTCCTGCACGTCCACCCGCGCACGGTCCGCGTCCCCTTCGACGCGACCGGCTTCCAGCTGGACGTCGAGGGCGTGTCCACCGGCAAGCTCTCCAGCTCCGACGTGTCTTTCCACGCGCTGCGCGACTACGAGCCGGGCGATGACCGCCGCGCCGTGCACTGGCAGTCGACCGCTCGCCTCGGCAAGCTCATCGTGCGCCAGTACGAGGAGACCCACCGTTCCCACCACGTCATCGTCTTGGATACCTCCCGCGACGCGTGGGATCACGATTCCTTCGAGACCGCCGTGTCGGTCGCGGGCTCCCTGGGCCTGGCGAACCTGCGTGAGTCGCGCCCGGTGTCGGTGACGACGACCGATGAGTGGCTGCCGTCCTCGGTCGCCATGCGCCTCCTGGACTCCCTGTCCGAAATTTCGCGCCGCTCCTCGGGGGATCTGGCGCTGCGCGTGCGCGAGGCCGTGGCTCAGCGCCCCGGAGTCTCCGCACTGACGCTCATCGTCGGCCCCGAGACAACTGATTCGGACGCCGCCCACCTCGCGCGCCTCGCACCCATCGACGTGCCCGTGTCCATCATCCGTATCGGCGTGAACAAAGCGCGCGCCCGCCGAAACCTCGGCCGAGGAGTCCTCCTCGACTGTGCAACCCTGGATGACCTGCCGCGCATTATCGTCGCCGGGGGTCTGGCATGAGCAGCAACGTGAACACCAAGCCCCGCGCCCAGCGCGTCGATCCTCAGGGCGAGGCCGTCCCCGGCTCTCCCATTAAGACGGACCGCCGCTCGGTGGATGAACCCACACAGCCCTCGGCAGCACACGCCCTCGCGGGTGCGCGCTCTGAGGCGCACATGCCCAAGCCGAGGACCACGCGCAGCCGCCTGTTGACGATTACGGAGCGCTTCGCGACGTTCCGCGCGCGCTTGCCGATGTGGTCTCTGCTCGTCCTCGCGGTCCTCTTCGCCGGGCCGGTCGCCGCTTTCGAACCCGTCTTCGGCGGGGGAGTGGGCGCTATCGCCGCCGGCGCTGGCGTCGCGTGCGGCCTCGCGATCGCTTTCGCGTCGACCAAGTGGCGCTGGGATTCCATCACGACTGTCCTGGTTGTCCTGGCAACCTACTTTTTATTGGGCAGCGCAGCGGCACTGCGCTCAGAGGCCCTCTTCGGGTTCCTGCCCACCGGCAAGACCCTCCAGGTCATGGTCCTGGGGTCCTTCCGCGCGTGGAAGGACCTGCTCACGCTGACCGCACCCGTGTCCGCGTACTCGGGTCCCGGCCTGGTCCCGTGGATGAGCGGCCTCGTCCTGTCCGTCCTGTCCGGTCTGATCACCGTGCGCGCCGGACGTGCTATGGCGGGTTCCATTCCACTGGTCGCGATGGGCGGCATCTCGGTGTTCTTCGGCCTGTCCGCAAAGCCGCTGCCCGTGTGGGCTGTCCTGATCTGGTGGGGTCTCCTTGCTGCCTGGTGGGCCGTCGCCGCCCAATACCAGCGCATCACGCTGGGACAGGACGTGCTGGTGGGCCGCTCCGGTGCGACCGGCGCGGAGAACACTCTCGGGCGCAGCTCCCGCTCCACCGTCTACGTGGGCACGCGCGTCGTCGGCGCTCTCCTCATGCTCGCGATCTCCGTGGGCATCGCCCTGCCCGCCGCCTCCTTCCTGGGTCGCTCGAGCACGCGCGTCGTCGGCCGCGACCTGGTCGAACCGCCCCTGGA
>OLRB01001235.1_pt1 | contig 11473 bp, 6 predicted proteins | sample 1672751 | NCBI WGS metagenome assembly OLRB01 (sample SAMEA3136720, study PRJEB25190) | human gut metagenome | biome: human gut; feature: human-associated habitat; material: faeces | place: Austria | collected 2013
TGGCGAACCGTCCAAGCGCGGACCTCGACCTCACCGGCGGTGAAGAAGCTCTGCAGGCCGAGCAGCCTGTATGCGGCCTGGGCCAGAACCTCGAGGCCGGAGCGCTCAAGCCCCAGATCAGCCAGGAACTCGGCGGCTTCCTCGGGATCGAGCTCGGAGAGCTCCGCCTCGACCTTGGCGCAGATGGGGATGGGCTTCACACCGTCGATTGCGTCGAGGTCCTCGGTGAGCATGTCCTCGTCGACATTGGCAACGTAGAGCATCGGCTTCATGGTCAGCAGGAACAGGCCCTTGGCGGCGGCGCGCTCCTCATCGGTCATCTCCATCGTGATGGCACGGTTGCCCTCGTTCAGCCACTCAACCAGACGCTTTGCCACCGCGAGCTTGGGGGCGAGCTCGGCGTCGCGCTTGGCCTCCTTCTCGAGCTTGGGAAGCTGTTTTTCGAGCGTCTGGATATCGGCCAGGATGAGCTCGGTCATGATGGTCTCGGCATCGCTCGCCGGGTCGACGAACTCGCCCGCATGATTGGCTTCGCGCATGACATCCGGGTCCTTGAAGTAACGGACCACCTGGCAGATGGCATCGCACTCGCGGATGTTGGCCAGGAACTGGTTGCCCAGGCCTGCGCCCTCGGAAGCGGCGCCCTTCACCAAGCCGGCGATGTCGACGAACTCAACGGTGGCCGGGAGGATGCGAGCGGGGTTCACGATCTTGGCGAGCGCGTTCAGGCGGTCGTCCGGCACGTCGACGATGCCGACGTTCGGGTCGATCGTGGCGAAGGGATAGTTCGCGGCCAGACCGCCCTTCTTGGTGAGAGCGGTGAACAGCGTGGACTTGCCCACGTTGGGCAGACCGACGATTCCGATGGAAAGTGCCATGGGATTCCTTTACTCAAAGCTCAGCGCCGCAAGCGCTGCGTATACGTAAACCTTGCCATTATAGACCGATAAACGAAAACGGGATTCCATTCATATCTACAGACTATTAGAGCGCTATTACTTCTGGCATATCTTTATTCTCAAGCAGTTTGAGCTGATAGGTCATTTCCAAATCCAGCCAAAAACATGGCGTGGTACCCAAAGCCCGACCGAGCAGCCATGCCATCTCGGGCGTTATCGCCCTCCGCCCATGGACGATGTCAGATATCGCCGATTGCGGTCTGCCGATGGCTTTCGCCAGCCTGTACTGACTAATTCCAAGCGGCTGCAGGAATTCCTCAAGCAGAATCGCCCCAGGCGTGGCAATAATCTCGTCAATGGTAGTCACAGAACTCGACCTCCCTCGCCTCCCCGCCTTTCCAGACAAAGCAAAGGCGCCATTGGGCATTCACCCTTATGTTGTATTGCCCCGTCCGCGGGCCCTGCAGCTTTTCCAGGCGGTTAATTGGAGGAATACGAAAGTCCTACAAAGGGCATGCCACAATCAAAATCTCATTTCTTGAGCAATGCGCCTTCACCCCTCGTTGGACCCCCTTGGCAATCTCCCAGAGCTTAATTACCCTAAAAGTCCGCAAATCCATCTTGAGAAATAAATTATCCTTCAGAATACTTCTGCAATTTAGAAGTATTTCCGTTCGATATAAGCATATCAAGCTCGAGTCGACTCGCCCAACTCCTGATATTTAGTAATAGAAACTTTGTTCGTTTTCTATAAGTTATGAAAATCTTCGCTGGGTTTTCTGCCGATGAAGATTTCCATAACACCGATGAATCTCATTGCGCCTAGCAGGGAAGGATGACCGCAGCACTCAAGGATCAAAGGAGAAGCTGCCGTAACGGGAGCAATTAAGGGCACACGGCCAAGTGAGAATAACCCCAACGATCAAACGCGAAGTGTATGCAAGTCCTCGACGTACGCACGAGAGAAACCGCTCGAGATGGATTCCGACAACTCATCAAGAGTCGCTGCCTTCAACGCTGGCACCGTCAAGTCGAAAAGGTCCCGTCGACAATTCACTGAGCTATAGCGGAGTCTTTCCCTCATGTCGAGGAGCCGTCGCCGCGGGTGGGAAGTTGCCGTAATGCGTCCATTGTGACCGTCGCCTTCTAACGAATCCATATCGTGGTTGATTTTAATTCTAGGCGGCGACCGTCCCCTCATCGATCTCGCTTACACCAACATTTCCGACGTGGCCAATGACGCCGCCGGCTAACGATCGGACCGCGACAAAGGGCCAGGGCGACGAGTTGCCCTGGCCCTTTGTCGTGCCTTCTCGTATTTGAATACGGATGGTATCGACTTGTACATCCTTGTTACGCGGGACGGTTCGGATTACTTCACCAAACCGTTCTCATCCATGCGGTGAAGGAAGGCCGCCATATCGCAGCGGGCCACTTCGTGATAGGGGCGGAACGTGCGAGAACCATCTTCTTCAGCCCAACCGGTAGATACGCCGGAGGCGGCCAGCCACAGGACGGCCTTGCGGTGCGGCGTGTCGGCGACAACGTCGGCAAAGGAGGCGGCGGCAGCCTCGTCGAGCTCGGGTCCGCCCGCCAGGCGGTAGAGGAAGGCGGCCATGTCGCAGCGCTTCACGACCTCGTACGGGCGGAAGCTATACGTGCCATCACCGTTGTCCCAGCCCTTGGAAATGCCCTTATATGCCAGCCAGAGGATGGCACGGCGATGCGGCGTGTTCTGGTCGACATCGGAGAACGTGGGCGCGCTGCCCTCATCAAAGTCGGGTTCGCCTGCAAGGCGGTAGAGGAATGCTGCCATGTCGCAGCGCTTCACCGTCTCGAAGGGGCGGAAGTCGAAGGTGCCGTCGCCGTTGTCCCAGCCCTTCGAGATGCCTTTGGCGGCAAGCCAGGCAATGTGGTCTTTGTGCGGGGTGGATGCGTCTACATCGCTGAACGAGGGTGTTTCAGGAGAAGGTTTATCGGGCGTTTTACCCGATGTGTCCATGAAGTACCACATGTTGTCTTTGTGGACGAGGACCGTATCGCCTGAGTCCTGCGTCCCCATATCGTAGATGCTGTCAAAAATCACAGGGATGGTCGGTGCCTGCGTCTTGGAGTCGATGGCTCCGTAGTTTCCCTCGCCATCACCGACAAAGATGAGCTGTCCGTGGAGGTAGGCGTTGCCGGCAACAGCATATTCGTATTTGCCCGCTCGCACGACTTCTAGCTTCGCGTTGTAGAGCGTCTTGGGGAGATGGTGCTTCGTACTGTGCTCGTTGGTTAGAAGGGGAAATGTGGTGTTGCCCTTGACGAGATAGGGTGAGTCGAGATCAAGACGGCCGTTAAGCTCCTTGACGACATTGAGCTTGGAGTCGAGATAGCGACTTGGCCCGTTGAACAGACCGAGGCCAGGGAATTGGTAGAGCCGGAGCTCTGCGTCCTCCAGCAAATATGCAGGGCCCTGATCGGTCCATGTCTTCGCTGATTCGATGAGCCAATGGTCGTTCGGGTCGAAAGTCTGAAGCGTGCGTCCGGAAGAGTCCAAGATGGCGGTTACCATCGCGAGAGAGTAATCACCAATGGAGACGCTGGTCTTTTTAATGATGAACTGGTTGAGCGCGGAATAGGTGATGTTGTAATCCTTGACGGTTTCGAGTAGCTTTGCCTGCCCGTCAGGGCGATCAATATAAAATGTGCGCGTGCCGTTACGATCGGTCCAGCACAGCGACGCGTCGGTGTAGGCAAGCCTGGTCACGCTTGCATAGCCCTTGCCGGAAAACTGCTCGGTGCCATCGAGTGAGAAGTAGCGGTACGCCCCCGTGCCGTCCGCCGCCCATATAAGCGGGAACTCTCCGTCGTTGGTCTGAACGTAGATGGAGCGGAACGACCCGTTGATCGCCTTCTCATCACCGGTGGGCTGCGTGATCATGACTTTGGTGATGTAGTTACCGCTCCGCTGCTGGCGCACCGTGTAGAACTGGTCTTTATACACGAGCTCGTTATCGAAATCGATGCCGGGAAAGTCTTCGGCATGAAGCTCCATGCGGTTGCCTGCAACCGTGATGTAGGTGTGCTTGTTGAGATTCGTATCGATGTCGACCTGCGATCCGCTTTCCGAATTGTAAACGCCTTCGACCGCCGTGGCCCCTTCGAAGCCCTGAAGGGTGTGAAGCACGTCTCCCGAATTGAGGTCGACGAGCTTCAATTCGATGCCGCCCTGGCGGGCCCATGCCCCGATGGCGAGCTCGTCGTTGTAGAGGATCGCCGCTCCATCGCAGTCTTCAAGAACTTTCTCACCCTTGGCGTTCGCCACAACGACCTTGTCGTTGGTCGTGTCGATCGCACGCATGCCGCCGTGGGAGCGTCCGAATTCTCCAGTAATAGAGGCGCGGCAGTCGCTTAGAGGCTCGAACGGCTTGTAGCGGAAATCCTTGCTTGCCGTTACATCTCCGTATTGATCGGCTTGGTATCCCGTCTTGAAAAGAACGGTTCCGTCGGATGCAACGAGGTCGAGTTCGTAGACGGTTGCATTTTCGGATTATCGTACGGTCTTCGCCATCTGGGCGTTACCGTTGACAACGCCGTAGACGTCTTCGTAGACGAGCCCCTTGGAAAGGACGGTGCCTCCCCATGAACCTGCCTGCGCTGCAAACGGCAGCGCGCAGAGGGCGAGCGCTGCTGCTGCAGCGGCAAGCGCCGCTTTGCATTTCCTTCGCACAGTTAACTCCTTCCTTGAGCCCCTGGTACGGGGACCTGCTGGGTGCATATATCGTAACGGATTATGCGGACATATGTGCCCGTCTCGCCTCAGTTTACAGGCGGTCGTCCTGGCGGCCTGGACGCTACTCGTCGATTCTTGGAAGCTCCTGTTGATTGCCCAGCAAGCAAGACTGCCATGCGGCAAGATGATTCATGCTACGGGCGCGCAGCGTCTCGTAGCGCTGCCTGGTCTGCTCGTCTGCGTCGTAGCGCTCGAATAGGTCTGCGGCCTGGGTGTAGGCGGCAACGTTGTATGGTTGGGCTTGAAGCGTGCTTAGCACCATCAGCTCTGCATCTTTAGCGCGGTCGACGATGTAGAGGCAGCGGGCAAATGCCATCAAGCCCGGCGTCGAAACGGTGATGGGGGCGCTTCTTTGCAGCTCGATAGCGACTTCACATTGCTCTGGCGTGGTGCAGCATCGGTAGAGTTCGGTGCGCAGCGTTTGATCGCGTCTGGCGAATGGGTCTGCGGCGACCTGTTGCGCGATGGCTTGCTGGTCTAGGGCATGGATATCTGAAAGGACTTGGTTTTGACGAACGTCGAGTGCAAACGCGCTTGCACCGCTCACGAGCAGGGCGATGCCAAGGGCCATGCCTGCGGCACCGCTTGCGCGAGCGGCTGCATCGATGGGGGAGGCAGCGTCGGGCTCAGTCGTAACGGGCTGCCGATTGGACAGCAGCGCGAGGACGAGCAGCATAATGATGGATCCGAATGCCAGGTCGAAGTCGACGACCGCATGGAGAAGCAGCAGCGCTGCGGCACCGTGTGTGCCCGGAATCTGGTCTTCTTCCGTCCTCGTCGTGCCCTTCCAGATCGTCAGCATGCAGAGTGCGGCGAATGCGATACCGATCAATCCATAGGAAAGAGCGAAACCCAGGTAGCTGTTGTGGATAACATTCGCGGTGTACTGAGCCGATTGCAAGAAGGGGTGCAGGACGCGCCATTGCTGCGGTCCGATACCGATAAGCGGTTCGGAAGCTAGGGCGCGCGTTCCATCGATGGCTTGTATGAGTCGCTCCGCTCCCGTCTGCAGGGCCGAATCGAGGCGATCGGAGGCGCCGATGCAAAGGGCTAACGCGATCAGCGCGGCGGCGCCAAGGCCTGCGATGGCGATTCGAACGGTCGTCGCTTTCGTCTGCAAGACGTTGCCCCGCTTCTTTCGAGTCGGTTTGAACTTTTTGAGCGCCCATGCGCACCCAACGATTGCGGCGGCGGCAAACGTTCCCATCGATTGCGTCAGCAGGGTGCAGACAAACGGCAACGCAGTCAGTGCTTTGGCTGCACGGGTGCGAGCTTGCGACCATATGAGGCAGCTTATAACGGCGAAGTAGGTTCCTGCCGTGTTGGCGTATTGGAATGTGAACTGCAGGCGTCCGTCTACAACGGCGCCGGGATAGGGGAACACGCCGACGAACATGAGAAGTGCGACGATTGAGAAGAGAACGCCTTCGTACGCGATCAGCTGGATGGCGGAATGCTTCTCGTCTTGAGAAAGCTGCAGCCAATACGCGGCAGTCGCTATCGCGAGAGCGGGTCTGCTTATCGCCGATAGCGTTTCGTAGCTGGCGATTCCATCGAGGAAGGGCAGGGCCGCGCACCACGCGAGCAGGCAGATGGCGAAGGCAGCTGAAGCGATAAGCGGGGCGTGGGGCTTTCGAGGGCGGTCGCGAATCGCCCTCGCGCAATTCAGAGCCGCGAGGGCGATGCCCGCTATGCCCATGGCGGCAGGATAATAGCCGCCTTGGAGCGCCAACAGCATCGCAAGAATTGGCGCAGGAGCTGCCGACCACATGTTCACGCTCGCCACGAGCATGTGCTTCGTCATGGTCGCGTCCTTTCCGCTGGGGTCGTTTCTTATGCCATCGGCTGCGCGCCGCCCGCTCTCGTTGAACGCATGCGCCGTCGGCACCAGTTCAAATGTTGCGCAACAAATTGCGTCGTTTTGCTCATAGCATAGTACGTATAGGGCTTTAGAAAGGGAGGTTTTAATGAGGTATTCTATGGGACTGCGCGTACACGCTACGCTATTGGCGTTATTTGCGATAGCAATGATTGTGGCTACGCCGGTGCAAGCGGCAGCAGATGAGCCGTACAGCTTCGCTGAACTATCTGCGGGCGGCTATGTTTCCGGTGCTGCGGTCGGCGAATCCGACGTTTCTGCATCTCCTGATGATCGATCGGTTCTTGCTCCCGCTGGTGATCCCGAGTTGAAGGCTGGCGAGAGCACCGTCACGACCGAGGACGGATCCGTGCTCAAGTGGAAAATCGATTCCAGTACGACTGCCAAAATCACCGGATATGTTTCCCTTACGACCGACCTGGTGGTCCCATCAGAGATCGAAGGGCGCAGTGTGATCGCACTCGGCGATATGGTTGTCGGTGGGTCTCCCATTCCCAACAGCACGTTTGCAGATAATACGGTTTTGGAGACCGTGCATCTGCCGAATTCGCTTAAAATCCTTTCAGGCCTCGACTTTTCCGGATGCACCAATTTGAAATCCGTGCGCATCCCCTCCAGCGTGGTTTATATCGGTATGGGCTGCTTTGCAGATTGCGCGAAACTATCCGATATAGCGCTTCCGAGTGCTTTGCGGTCTATAGAGCAGACGGCATTTATGGGATGCACCTCTCTAGCATCGGTTGATATTCCCTCCCAGGTTCGCTCGATTGGCTCTGGTGCTTTCGGCGGATGCTCCTCGCTGGCGTCCGTTAGCTTTGCTAAGGGTTTGACGGAAATCGGCGGGGGCGCGTTCGAAGGAACGGCGATAGAGGAGGTCGAACTTCCTAACACGCTCAAGACCATTCAAGCCACAGCATTCAGGGGATGTAATAATCTTGCCATTGCTCGAGTTCCCGCCTCGGTTCGTACGATCGGCGATGCGGCGTTTGATTCGCAGGTGCTGATTCTCACGGATGCAACGAGGGCTGATGCCGTCTGCACGTGGGCGCGGAGTAATGGAAACGCCTATATTCGCGGCACGCTGGGCAATTACCATGCGGAGAGTATTGCACGGCAAACGTTTTCCGGCGAGCCGATTGAACCTGAAATCGTGCTTGAAAACTATAAGGGTGATGTGTTTCCCGCGGCATATGTTTCCGTGGATTATTCCAACAACCTCCATGCTGGTCGTGCGAGCTTCAAGGCGTCGTCCCCCCTGTTCGACGACACCGTCTCGGGGACGTTTTGTATCGATGATAGAGATATCGCAGATTTCGAGGTAACATGCGATCCCATTCCCGATCAGGTGCGTTTGGATCGCCCGGTGACCCCGTCGGTTAACCTTGCCCTTAATGGCCGCGTTTTGCGTGAAGGCACCGATTACACCTTGTCGTATTCGAATAATAACGAGGTAGGTCGAGCGGGGATCTCGATTCGGGGAAAGGGTGACTTCGATGGCTCTCGCACGGAGTACTTCAACATCACCCAGAAGAAGGTTACGATTTCCTTTGTGACTAACGGGGGGACCTTGGTCGACGACATCACCATTAATTACGGTGATAACTCCTCGCTTTTCCACCACGTTAGCGATTCAAGAGTAACAAGGAAGTTCAGCGAGCTCGAAGGTTGGTATACGGACCCGTCATTCAAGAACCCGTGGAATCTGATTTACGATGATCCCCACCAAGACATGACGCTGTATGCGAAATGGGTTCCCGTCGGTGGTCTGTATCCATATGGATTCACCGACGTGTATGACTTCACACCCCATGTACAAGATATCTGGTGGCTGGCGTATTCGGGTATTTCCGAGGGATGGAGCGAGGGTTACGATCGCAGGTCATTCCGTCCCTATGCCATCGTAGCCCGTGCCGACATGGCGGCGTTCCTGTATCGCCTTGCCGGCGAACCCACCTTCAATGAGGCATCCGCGCCGCGGTTCTCCGATGTCAATTCGTCTACACCGCATCGAAAAGCGATTCTATGGCTTGCATCTCAGGGCATCTCGAAGGGCTGGGATAACGGTGACGGTACGTTCAGCTTCCGTCCGTACACGAACGTCGCGCGTGCCGATATGGCTGCGTTCCTCTATCGACTCGCCGGCAGTCCCGAGTTCGATGAATCCTCGGTAACCGCCTTCTACGATGTCGATGCGGCCACTCCGCATCGCAAGGCGATCCTGTGGCTCGCATCCTCCGGTGTTTCCAGGGGCTGGGACGAGGGCGGTGGAGCATACAGCTTCCGTCCTTACCTCGAAGTGGCGCGCTGCGATATGGCTGCGTTCCTTCATCGCATGGATGAGAACGGGCTGGTCAACAAAGGGTGATGATAACGCACTATAGAAGTGCGTTATGGCCGAGCGTGGCATGTGCATCTGTGGCCCCGAAGCAGCGTGAGCTCCTCGTTTGTTGAGGAACGCACATTGAACAAGAAGCGCCCGTCGACTGAGCTCAGTCGACGGGCGCTTCGCTATGTAACGGAACGCCTACGACGGCCGCTGCGGTCACTTTTGCCAGGTTGCGCCCATCCAGTGCGCGACAAGCTGCCCCGGGTTTCGAGACGCAGTTTTTTGCCGCGCCCCGGCGCGCCCGCCCCGCGGTACCCACCGGCAGATTCATATTGGGACGCAATCGAGCCTGCATCGTATCACCCCGACGGTGAATTGTTGCGCAACAAAAGAACCGTCAGGTGCTTTACGCTGAATCTATCCCCCGAGGGGGTGGATCGAAACGAGGTATGGAAGGAGACTGTTATGCGCAAGAATCATGCGCGCCCCTTTGCGTGCGCGGCCGTGTTGGTGGCGGCATGCGCGAGCTTGGTGGCGCCGGTGACGGCTCGCGCACAGGAGGAGCTGGTAGCCCGGGCTGACACCGCGTCGCTGGTCCAGGAGCTCGATGGGCTTGCCTCCGTTCCGCGGCAGGAATGGCTGCCCGCAGAAAAGGTGGAGGAGCAGACGCTCAAGCAGCTCGAGGAGACGTACGCAGAGGACGACAGCGCAGTGTCTGCGCAGGCGATACCCCTGAGTGCGGCAGAGGGTGCGCGTATTGGCGAGTCGTATCCATTGCAGGACGGTGCGACGAAGTGGATTAGCATCGATGACAACACGTTGCTGTCCGAGTTTACCTTTACGATTCGGCGCTCTACGGTCGTACGTCTTGCTGCGCGTATCACGCCGTATCGCAGCTCCTGTTCGTTCATGATCCAGAACGAACAGGAGGAGGGCTTCATCCTCGGCCTTGCGAAATACGGCACGGATATGGATGCGTTTCCCATTTCGCTTCCTGCAGGTACGTATACCGTCACTGCGCTCGTGAGCACAGATTATTCCGGAAGCCTCGGGTTCGCCTACGAGACCGTTCCGGGAATGGACAAGTACGCCGACCAGTACGTGTATGAGTACGAGAGCAATGGTGAGGCGGCGAAGGCGACTCCGCTCGATGCTCATTCTGCGGCGCTGGGTTTCTTGTACAACCCGATGATGGCGGGAACCGTGCAGGAGGTTGCCGATCTGGATTACTACTCGTTTCAGATCACCAAGGCGAGTCCGGTGCGCATCCAGATCGCAGGTGTTCCCGGCATCATGTTCGCGCTCGAGGACAGCGCGGGCAACATTTTGAACTACAACCTTGATGCGAGCGAGCAGGCCCTGGTGGGTCAAACGCCGTATTATGGAGGCTCGCTCGAAGATTCAACCGCCGCGTTCTTTGATTGCGGCATGCTGCCCGCGGGAACGTATTACATCGTAGTAGTAAGCGAGTTGCCGCGCGTGGCGGGGTCTCCCTACATCGTTGGCTATGAGGTCATGCCGAGCACCTTCATGGACGTGAACAACGACACTCCGCATATGAGCCATATCAACTGGCTTGCCACCACGGGTGTTACCAAGGGTTGGCGCGAGGTCAACGGCTATACCTTCCGTCCGTTCGTCAACGTTGCTCGCGCCGATATGGCTGCGTTTCTGTACCGCCTCGTGGGCTCACCTGACTACACGCCTTCCACCGCCGAGCGCGCGAAGTTCCGCGATGTCGATTCCAGCACCCCGCATGCCAAGGAGATCTGGTGGCTTGCTTCCACCGGCATCAGCGCTGGCTGGGACATGGGTAACGGCGTGTACGAGTTCCGACCTTACGCCGAGGTGACGCGCTGTGACATGGCTGCGTTCCTGTATCGCCTTGCTGGCTCGCCTTCGTTCGAGCCCAATGCCTCCGAGTGTGCGGCGTTCCGCGATGTGGACTCGACGACGCCCCATGCGAGGGAAGTCCTCTGGCTCGCCGCGTCCGGTGTCTCCAAGGGTTGGGACGAAGCTGACGGATCCAAGACGTTCCGTCCGTATAACATCGTCGTCCGCTGCGACATGTCGGCTTTCCTGCATCGAATGTCCGACTACGGCTTGTTGCCCATGGAGTAGCCGGGCCAGCCTCGCGCTCCTCAAGGCATATGGCTGAGGATGTGCAAGCAAGGCTGAGATGAGGGTGCCCGCCGGTGGGATGAACTGCCTCCCATTTCTTGGACTGGAAAATAAAGTCCTCGAGATGGGAGGTTTTTCCATGACGATCTACGACAGGTCGGTGAGGGAGCGGGCCTGCGGGCTCTTCGAACGCGGGCTAGGGCACGAGGCCGCCGCCGCGAGGCTGGGGATACCGCTGAAGGCTGTGAGACAATGGCACCTCACGTACCGCGCCGTCGGGAGGGATGCGCTGCTGGACATGGGGAGCCACAGGACGTACGACTACGACACCAAGGTCGCCGCGGCGAGCGCCGTCGTCGACGGCGGGATGTCGATGCCCGAGGCGATGGGGCGCTTCGGGGTCGCGAGCATCTCGCCACTCAAGAGCTGGTGCCGCCTGTACCGCGAGGGCGGCGCCGACGCGCTGAGGC
>OLRB01001242.1_pt1 | contig 11383 bp, 8 predicted proteins | sample 1672751 | NCBI WGS metagenome assembly OLRB01 (sample SAMEA3136720, study PRJEB25190) | human gut metagenome | biome: human gut; feature: human-associated habitat; material: faeces | place: Austria | collected 2013
AAAATAATACTTTTTTAAATGAACCTTGGTTAAGATTAATTCTTTAAATTTATATTTATATTTGAAATATCTATAATTGTATTAATGTTAACTATATATCTATTGTAGACATAGTATATCCTCTTTGATATTATTAATTTTGGTAAATTTAAGTTGGGGGTATTATTATGAATGATTTTTCAAAAGTTGAATCTCCTTTTTATTTTGAAAAGGAAATCAGACTTTTAAATGGGGATAATCTGTTACTTAGAAATGCTATTACATCTGATGCTGAAACAGTTGTTAATTTCTTTAGAGTTACTTCAGATGAAAGTGAAAATCTATCTTTTTCATCAGATGAATACTTTGTAACACCATACGAAGAAAAGATAGTAATCTCAAATATAAACAGAAATAGCAAAACTATCATGATTCTAGGTTTTATAGACAATGTACTTTGTTGTGTGGCTGAACTTAATTCTTCTGCTGAAATAAGATTATCTCATAATGTAGAATATTCTATAACAGTTCGTAAAGATTTTTGGGGAATGGGAATTGGAAATGCTATAACAGATGAAATTATAGAATTTGCAAAAGAAAAAAATATTAAAAATATAGTTCTATCTGTAAGACGGGAAAACAGTGCTGCAATAAATCTTTATAAAAAATACGGATTTAAAACTGTAGGAATAAAAAAAGACTATATTTGTATAGATGGAAAATACGACGACGAAATATCTATGCAGCTACAATTATAAAGTAAAAAGGATGTCTCAATTAACTTTTGAGAACATCCTTTTTTTATTCTATTATTTTCAATATTTTATACTTTTCTTACCACTTTTGTTATAGCTTCCACTACAGCATAGAACACACCCGCACAAGGCCAAATTACCCAACTTATATGCCAATTAAATGTGTAGAAACTATATGCTAAATATATAGTTGCTATTGTGCACCAATATATTGTATCTAAATGCTCATTTTTTCTATTATTTTCCTTTTCTTCTACTGTATACTCGCCAATTTGCAACACTTTTTCATATCCTTCTCTTAACATCATAGCTTTAACTATCATATTAACACCTATTGAAATCAGTACTAAAAGCAATGCTACACAAATTACCATTATATATTCTTCTGCATCTAATGCTCCTGCTGCAATAAGAGGAATAGCACCTATTATGAATAGCGCTACTCCAAAAGCCATACTCTGTTGCAACTTTCCTTCAAAATTATCATTCTTTTCTTCAACAAATCTTAAAGACATTGAATCCACTTCTATTGGTCTATCCATGTATTTAAATTTATCCATTTTCATTCCATATTTTATAAATACTGATACCGCACTAGCAACCATAATTAAAAGTATTATTAACCCAATCATAGCAGCATGATCTTCTTTTAGTGGAATTTTATGTTGTTCTGCAAATCCAGCCAAAAGCACCAACATTACTGGTGATAAAATACAAAACATAACAGCTCTAGCAAATTTATTTGCAGTAATTTCTGCTAGTTCAATATAATTTGAAACCTCTTCAAAACTAGTCTTTCTTCTTTTTATCACATTGTCATTAGCTTTTTCTTCACTGATTATTCTATCTATAGCTATATCTGATGATATATTTCTATTATTTATATATGAATTTTCTTCAATTTTATTCATATATATTGAGCTTTCACTACTATCAAACCTTTCTTCTTTAAAATTATCTTTTAAAAGATAGTCTGTAGATACTTCAAATATTTCACTAATTTTTATTATTTTTTCAAGAGTTGGTATTGATTCTCCACTTTCCCATTTTGATACAGATTGTCTAGATATATCTAATCTCTCTGCTAGTTCCTCTTGTGACCATCCATTCTTTTTTCTCAAACTCATTATTTTTTCTGATAATGTCATCTTCCTCACCTCTTTTAACTTGGTCGATATATCGTTCCCTTTAGATATCTATTTCTATGGTCTTATCTTACCAAAATTATTAAAATCATACTACCAACTAGACTAACAAATTTGTCAACTGATAGTTGCATTGTTGAAATTTCAACATTCAACTAACATATTTACTCAATAAAAAAAAGGCTGCTACAAAATTAATTGCAACAGCCTTTTCTTTATAATCTTTCTTTTAGTTCTTTTACTAATTCACTAAGTTTTACAGTGTGCTGTTCTGATGTAGCCATGTTTTTAAGTGATGCTTCGTTGTTTTTAAGTTCATCATCACCTATAACTATTGTAAACTTAGCATTTATCTTATCAGAGTATTTAAACTGAGCTTTAACACTTCTTGATAAGTGATCTTTATCAGCACTTATGTGATTATCTCTTAATTCTTTTAAAAGACCGAAGCTTTTCTTTTTAGCTTCATCACCTATAGTAACTATAAATATATCTGTAGACTGAGGATTTTCTATTTCTATTCCTGCATCTTCAAGAGTAAGAAGAAGTCTTTCTGCTCCAAGAGCAAATCCTATTCCACTAGTTCCTTTAGGTCCACCTAGCTGCTCAACTAGACCATCGTATCTACCCCCACCACAAACTGTGCTCTGAGCACCTATGTTTTCAGCTATTATTTCAAATGCTGTTCTCTTGTAGTAGTCTAATCCTCTAACTATAGTTTTATCTATTTCGTAAGGTATTTCCATTTCTTTTAGATATTCTTCAAGTTCTGCAAAATGAGCCTTACAGTCATCACAAAGATTGTCTATCATATAAGGTATGTCTGTTATAGCCTCTTTACACTGAGGATTTTTACAGTCTATAACTCTCATAGGATTTTTTTCTTTTCTTTCGTTGCACATATCACAAAGAACTTCTGATTTTGAATCTAAGTATTCTCTTAGTTTTTTATCGTATTCTTTTCTACAAACTGGGCATCCAACAGAGTTTAAACTAACTTTTAAGTCTTTTAGTCCTAATTCTCTGAAGAACTGCATTGCTAATGCTATAGCCTCAGCATCCATTGATGGGCTATCACTTCCTATAGCTTCTATACCAAACTGGTGGAACTGTCTCTGTCTACCAGCCTGTGGTCTTTCATATCTGAAGCAAGGAGTTATGTAGAACATTTTAGTTGGCTGAGTATCAGCATATAGTTTATTTTCTATAAATGCTCTTACTGCCCCAGCTGTTCCTTCTGGTTTTAGAGTTATTTCTCTATCTCCTTTATCTTTAAATGAGTACATTTCTTTCTGAACTATATCTGTAGTATCACCTACACCTCTCTGGAATAGTTCTGTGTGTTCAAATATAGGAGTTCTCATTTCCTGATATCCGTAAAGTGCACATATTTCTCTAAATTTATTTTCAAGATAATTCCATTTGTACGAGTCTTTAGGAGTTATATCTTTTGTTCCTCTTGGTGCTTTAGTTAGCATTTTTCTCCACCTCTCTTTTTTTCTTTTCAATCATATCCTCAACCCTATCAAGGTATATTTCAAGGTTTTTAACGTCGTCTACCCTTTCAATTCTATTTTCATCTAGGTATACAAATTTAGAAACAGCTCCAGCCCCTATAGCTATATTAGTCTGTTTTTCTTCCATCATCTGCATATTATAGATGCACTCATATCCTTCTTTAGCGTATCCTACGTTTTCTAAGTTTCCTAGCATCATTTTCTGTCTATACATATAGTATGGATTTAAGTTCATTTCCTTAGCAGCTTCCATAGAAATATCTATCATTTTGATCATTTCTTTGTACTGAGTAAGGCTTTCTTTATAAGAATCCATATCCATATTTAGTTTAGATGCTCTTTTTATTGCTAGTGTATGAACAGTTAAACTTTCTGGAGATAATTTCTTTATCTCCTCAAGTGTGTTTTTAACCATTTCTGCATCTTCATCGACAAGACCTAAGATTATATCCATGTTGATATTGTCAAATCCTAGCTCTCTAGCCATTTTGAAACAAGTTTTTATATCTTCCACACTATGTTTTCTACCTATTTTTTCTAGTGTAGAATCGTTCATAGTCTGTGGATTTATACTTATTCTGTTTACTCCATGTTTTTTAAGTACTCTTAATTTTTCTTCTGTAATAGTATCCGGTCTACCAGCTTCAACAGTAAATTCTTTTATTTTACTGAAATCAAAGATTTTAAATAGATTTTCTATCATATAATCCATATCTTCTGCTTCTAAAGCTGTCGGTGTTCCTCCACCTATGTAGAATGTTTCTATTTCCCAACCTCTATTTTTTATTATTTCTGAAGTTCCTCTAGCCTCATCTAAAAGTCTTTCAACATATTTTCTTCTAAGATTTCCATACTTTTGAATTGAGTTAGATGGGAATGAGCAGTAATAACATCTAGTTGGACAGAAAGGAATACTTACATAAAGAGAGATTTTCTTATCGCTTAATGGATAAATAAATCCTCTTTCTCTTTTAGCTATATCTAGTGCTAGCTCAGCCTTTTCATCTGTTATGAAATGCTCTTCTTTTAAATAATTTAAAACCTGAGAATCATCCATTCCATCAGATATTAGATTGTGGACTATTTTAACTGGTTTTATCCCTGTTAAATCACCCCATGGCACATAGCTATCTGGCATAATCTGTTTTAATGCTTGGAACATACTTTTTTTAATGCTCCATCTAGCTGCTTTTTTTACAGCAAGAGAATCTTCTCTTTCTAATTTTTCCACGAATTCAGCGTAATTATTAGAATCTTTTATTAGCTCAGAATAATCTTTCTCAAATTCTTTCTGTTCAACAAATTCTCCTATTAAATTACATTTTTCATGGATTTCAGTCTTAGATATTACCTTTTTTCCATTTATTTCTATGCTATTGACTAAGAATTTTTCTTCAGAATCCTGTAATTCTTCTACATATTCAAATTCTGATGTGAATAATTTTATAAGTTCTGAAACCTCATATTCATAGTCATGCCCTCTTAATACTACTTTTAGCATTTTTTTCTCCTTATACATAATAATTCACTATGCAAAGGCATGAAGCCCTCGCATAGTGTATTTACTTTATTCTCCAATGTATCTAGTTGTAAGATAAGGATTATTTTCTTTTTCCTGTCCAAGTACAGTAGGTTCTCCATGACCAGGATAAACAGCTAATTCATTTTCGAATTTTTTTATCTTATTAAGAGATTTTTTCATTTTTCTTTCATCTCCACCATAAAGGTCACATCTTCCCATGCTTCCTCTAAATAGAGTATCTCCTGTTAATAGATTGTTTCCTGTTCTTATACACATACCACCTTCAGTATGTCCTGGAGTGTGTATGAATAAAAGTTTTGTTTTTCCTAAATATAAACTATCTCTATCATCTACATATATATCAGCGTCAAATTCAGTTTTTCCACATCTCATTCTATCACTTAAATTGTGGCTAGCATTGTTTAACATATCTTTTTCATCTTTATGAGCTACAACAGGAACTTTTTTGTATTCTAATATATCTTTAACATATCCTATATGATCCGCGTGTCCATGAGTAAGAACTACATATTTTAAATCTAATCCTTCTTCTTTTAAATACTCTATAACCTCATTTGGACTACCACCTGGATCCACAACTGCAGCCTCTTTAGTTTCTTCATCTGATATTATATATACATTTGTTGATGTATAAAAATCGTCAATTCTCTTAATTTCCACTATTTTATCCCCCTAAAAAGATTTATTTGATTCTAAAAGTATAGTTACAGGTCCATCATTTACTAAATCAACCATCATATGTGCTCCAAATTCACCAGTTTCTGTATTTATTCCCTGTTCAGAAACTTTCTTAACAAATTCCTGATAAAGCTTATCTGCTTCTTCAGGTGCAGCCGCATTTGTAAAGCTTGGTCTACGTCCTTTTCTACAGTCACCATAAAGAGTAAACTGAGAAACAGCTAACATTTCCCCACCTATATCTTTTAGAGATAAATTCATTTTGTCATTTTCATCTTCAAATATTCTAAGATTTATAGTTTTATCAACTATATAATCTACATCTTTTGAAGTATCTCCATGTGTTACACCTAATAAAACAAGAAGTCCTTTATTTATCTTTCCTGTTGTTCTCCCATCAACTGTAACTTCTGAACGAGATACTCTCTGTACAACAGCTCTCATATTAAAATTCTCCTAATTTATAATTAAATTAATTTGTCATTCTATAAATCTTTTCAACTCCCGGAACTGCTTTTATTTTCTTCATTATATAATCAAGCTGCTCTGTTCCTTCTACTTCAACTAAAAGATTTATAGTAACTTCAGAGTCTTTTCCTTTTCTAGCATTTATTCCATTTAAGCCTATTTTTTCATTTGCTACGATATGAGTTATTTCGTTTACAATTCCTCTTCTATCTACAACTTTTATCTGAATTTCTGCTTCGAATGTACTGTTACTATCTTTTCCTTCTCCATCCCAAGATACTTTTATCATTCTCTTTTTAAAGAATTCATCATCTGGATTTACATTTACACAGTCCGCTCTATGAACAGCAACTCCTCTTCCCTTAGTTATATAACCTACTATTTCATCACCAGGAAGTGGGTTACAACATTTAGCAAATCTAACTAATATATTATCAAGACCTTCAACTATTATTCCCTGAGAAGGAGTTTTCTTTCTTTTCTTACTGTACTCTGCATCACTTATATTATGTTTTTCTATATCTTCAGAAAGACTAGCTTTCTTTTCTTTCATAGCCTGTCTCATTTCTCTTGTATAAAGCTCTTTAAGCTTAGTAACAACCTGAGATGCCATTATTCCACCATATCCAACTGTAGCTATTAAATCTTCAACATTTGGCTGGTTGAATTTTTTAGCTATTATAAGCATATTTTTATCTATAACAGAATCTTTTGTAGTTGGTAATCCATGTTTTTTGAATTCTCTTTCAAGTATTGAATTACCACGTTCAATATTTTCTTCTCTTCTCTCTTTTTTGAAGAACTGTCTTATTCTACTCTTTGCATTTGGAGTCTTTACTATACCTAACCAGTCTCTACTTGGCCCTGGAGAGTTAGAAGAAGTTAATATTTCTACTATATTACCATTCTGTAATTTATAATCTAATGTGACCATTCTTCCATTAACTTTTGCACCAACACATTTATTACCTACATTTGTATGTACTCTATAGGCAAAGTCTATAGGCGTAGATTCTGCTGGAAGCTCTATAACATCCCCCTGAGGAGTAAATACGTATACCTGACTTGAGAATACATCTTCCTTTAATGCATCCATGAATTCATGAGGATCTTTTAAATCTTTTTCCCATTCCATCATCTGTCTTAGCCACTGAAGTTTTTCTTCTATCTTATCTTCTTTTGAATTAGATATACCTTCTTTATATTTCCAATGTGCAGCTATACCGTATTCTGCTATATTATGCATTTCATGCGTTCTTATCTGAATTTCTAAAGGCTCACCATCTGGTCCAACAACCGTAGTGTGAAGTGACTGATACATATTAGGCTTTGGCATTGCTATATAGTCTTTAAATCTTCCTGGAATTGGCTTCCATAAAGTATGTACTACACCTAATACAGCATAACAGTCCTTAACTGTATCAACTAACACTCTGACTGCTGTAAGGTCAAAAATCTCTTCAAATGATTTATGTTTGTTTTTCATTTTTCTATATATACTATAGAAATGTTTTGGTCTACCATAAACATCGCATGGAATTTCCATTTCAGCAAATTTTTCCTGTAAACAGTTTACTATTCTTGCTATATTTTCTTCTCTCTGACTTCTCTTCATAGATACTTTTTCAACTAATTCATAGTATCCATCGTGGTCTATATATCTTAAAGCTAAATCTTCTAGCTCCCATTTTATCTTAGATATACCAAGTCTATGAGCTATACCACCATATATTTCAAGTGTTTCAGTAGCTTTATACTTAGCTTTTTCTGGATCCATATAATTAAGTGTTCTCATATTATGAAGTCTATCCGCTAATTTTATAAGTATAACCCTTATATCCTTAGCCATAGCTAAAAACATTTTTCTTAAATTTTCTGACTGTGTTTCCTCTTTTGAGCGATATTTTATTTTCCCAAGTTTTGTAACACCGTCTACAAGATCTGCTATTTCTTTATTAAAAATACTTTCTATATCTTCATATGTATACTCAGTATCTTCTACTACATCGTGTAATAGTCCACCAGATACTGTTTCTATATCCAACTGCATGTCACATATTATGTTTGCAACAGCTAATGGATGTATAAAATACGGTTCTCCCGATTTTCTTTTTTGATCTCTATGTGCATATTTTGCTAATTTATACGCCTTTATTATGGTTTCTAAATCACCATTTGGAGCGTATGATTTTACCTTATCTAATATTTCAATAAGTTCTTTGTCTGATTCAACAGAAGTATCGGCGAGAACTTCTAACGTTCTTTCATTTCTTTCGGCATCTTTTAACTTTATGCCTTCTATTTTCTTCTTTCCCTGCATAAAACCACCTTATTCCGTTCCATCCGTATGACTAATCTATTGATTAGTATTTTATTATTGATTCAACATCGTATCCTTTTAATTTTTCCTTACCATTTAAGAATTCAAGTTCTATTAAGAACTGTATAGATACTATTTCTCCACCTAAGCTTTCGATTAATTTAGTAGCTGCTTCTACTGTTCCACCAGTTGCTAGTAAGTCGTCTATTATAGCTACTTTTTTACCTTCTTCTATTGAATCTTTGTGCATTTCTATTTTATCTGTTCCATATTCTAAATCATATTCAAAGCTAACTACTTCTGCAGGTAATTTACCTGGTTTTCTTATAGGTACAAATCCTACACCTAATGCATAAGCAACAGGTGCTCCTAATAAAAATCCTCTAGCTTCAGGCCCAACGACATAATCTATATCTTTGTCCTTTAAATTTTCAACTATTTTGTCTATTGCTTCTTTAAAAGCTTCTCCATCTTTTAATAGAGTTGTTATGTCTTTAAATCCTATACCTGGTTTTGGGAAGTCCTGTATATTTCTTATTTTAGATTCTAAGTTCATATTTTTTCCTCCAATACTTAAACATTATAAATTTTTCTTGATTTTTCTCTAATTTGATTCAAGTTTATTAAAATTTTACTTCTATTTAAATCGAGCTTGCTCTCTGGTTTAGGTAGCATTTCAATATTTACAAAATCACGGTCATCAACTTCCACCTTGAATAGTCCAAGCTCTTTAAAAATCTTGATAATTGCAAATAATTTTAGTGGAATCATTTTAAACAAATTCATTGTATCGTCTATTCTAAACTTAATTCCTCTGTTTTTTATTATATATTTATAAATATTTACAAATTCATTTCTAGTTGGCACTATATTTTCCATTATGCTCTTTATATAAATTTTGTCGATTTCACTATAATTTTTTATTATTTTAGACTCATCTTCCACTTTAGAGTATAAATTGATATAGTCATCCCTAGTATACAAATAATCATAAAGAATAATATTATTATATCTTTTTACGTCTATTTTATCAATATTAGGTGAGAATATAAGGTGTATTTTTGAATGCTTTTTATTATTTTCATCTATTTCTTTAAAATATATTTCCAATTCTTCTTCTAAAAGAGTTAAATCTGATTTAGCTCTAAAAAATCCATTTATAGAATTTGCTATTACTAGACTCTCTCCTTCTATAAAATCAAATATATTTTCTACTCTTTCACCTTCTATATTTAAACTCTCACAATTTCCATTTTCTAAATTTTCCACATTGTATGTACTTTTTTCATCTTCAGGAACTAATACATTCATCAACTTTACAGCATCCATATTTGTAGTAGCAGATTTTGGATATGCAAGCCTCAAATCTTTAATTAAAAGTTGTAATTTCCTTTTTCCCATAAATGTATTTTCATCTAATTGGAACAATACATCTATCCTATCTCCATTTTTAAGGCCGTCAATCAAATGAGCTGCATTAAATCCAACACATTCAAATATATTATCTTTTTCTATTTCAAGCTTTATATGTTGTCTATTTTGCCCCATAAATCTCATATCTCTAAGTATACAATCTCTCAAAATAAATTTTGGAGTTGGATTACTCATACCAAATGGCTCTAATTTTCTAAGTTCTTCAATTAAATCAAAGTTTGCAGATTTTTCATCTAACTCATACTCTACTTTAATTTCTTCAATCATATCCTCTTCTGTAAGGTTTATATCCGCAGATTCGTTTATTCTCCTTCTAAGTTCTGGTACTTTATCAGCATTTATACTAAGACCTGCTGCCTGTTCATGTCCTCCAAACTTTGTAAGTATATCTGAACATTCCGTTAAAGCATCAAATATACTAAAGCCTTTTATAGACCTTGCAGAACCTGTTGCCTCTCCATCTTCTATACACATAAGAATTGTAGGCTTATAGTATTTTTCAGTAAGCTTCGATGCAACTATCCCTATTACACCGTGCTGCCAACCTTCATGTGCTAAAACAATAACCTTGTCATCTTCATAAGAAGGATCATTTTTTATTATCATTTCAGCTTCATGATGAATCTTCATCTCTATCATCTGTCTATCGTTGTTTTTTTCATCTAGTGCTAATGCTATTTCATGAGCCTCATCTTGATTAGTCGCTGTAAATAATTCAACTCCTAAATTAGAAAATCCAAGTCTACCTGCTGCATTTATTCTAGGCCCTATTGTAAAACCTATATGTGAAGAACCTATTTTTTCTTTATCAACTCCACAGACTTTTATAAGTTCAGATAGACCTAAATTATGTCCATCTTTCATAGCTCTTAGCCCATTTTTTACAATTATTCTATTCTCATCCACTAATGGTACTATATCGCATATAGTAGCTAGTGTTGCAATTTCTATATAATCGTAAACTGTTGTTTTAAATATTTCCTCGGGTGTCAGCGCCTGCACCAACTTAAAAGCTATACCGCATCCACAAAGCATATCAAATGGATAATTACAGTCATCCTGTTTTGGATTTACTACAGCATAGGCATTTGGTATCTCACTTTGACATTCATGGTGATCTGTAATAATCATATCTATACCCAATTCATTTGCATATTCAACCTCTGATACCGAAGTTATCCCACAGTCTACGCTTATTATTAAATCGCATCCTTCAGAATTTATATATTCAATAGCTTCTTTATTTATTCCATATCCTTCTTCTAATCTATTCGGAATATAGTATCTAACATCAAATTTTATAGACCTAAAGTAAGTTAATAAAACAGATGTTGATGAAACACCGTCTACATCATAATCTCCATATATCCAAACTCTTTCTTTAGATTCTATTGCTTTCTGTATTCGTTCAACAGCTTTTCCCATATCTTTCATTAAAAATGGGTCTCTTAAATAATCTAAAGATGGATTAGTAAATAATTTTATCTCTTCTTCAGAATTTATATTTCTATTTTCAAGAATTTGAGATATCTCTGGAGAAAGTC
>OLRB01001259.1_pt1 | contig 11278 bp, 8 predicted proteins | sample 1672751 | NCBI WGS metagenome assembly OLRB01 (sample SAMEA3136720, study PRJEB25190) | human gut metagenome | biome: human gut; feature: human-associated habitat; material: faeces | place: Austria | collected 2013
ACTACAAACTGAAGGTGGAACGCTATGTGCGTGACTATGGCGACTCGTCGGTTATTCAGAAGCTGCATCGTAACCTGCCTATGACGGAGTATGAGTTCGATGAGCTCGAGCGTATCTTCACTCACGAGTTGGGCAGTGCCGGCGACTACGAGCGTGTCTTCGGTGACACGCCGTTTGGTCTCCTGGTTCGGAAGCTGGTAAAACTCGATCACGATGCGGCTATGGAGGCGTTCGGCGATTTCATTAACTCGCAGAATCTGACTGAACAACAAATCTCATTCGTGCACAAGGTAGTGGACTACATTGTGGAGAACGGTTACATGGATCCCGCCGCGCTCATGCAGCCGCCATTTGATCGTCCGCAGTCGTTCGTGCGCATATTCAATACTCAGCAGCAAATGGGGTTGGTTGCGGTTATCAACCACATAAAAGAGAACGCTGAGAGACCTGCGGCATAGCGTAATCGCGCCCTATGCGGCACCTTCCTTGTATGTCTCACTTTATGAGGAAGGTGCTGTTATGAGAAGGACGATTGAGCGAATCGATAGGCTTATGGCTGCTACTCTAACCGTTGAACAGGCGGCAGAGCTCCATGCTGTCCTGATGGCGTGTCTGGCTGGTGAGGGCGGAGGCTCGCGTGGCCGTGCGATGGTCGCGGAATACGTTGAGCTATTTCTTGCCGCCAAGAGACTAGAGGGGTGTTCGGAGCGGTCGCTTCGCTATTATTCGAGCACTTTGACGCGCTTTAGCTCCGAGATTGTCAAGCCTGCGCATGACGTTACGACTGACGATATCCGCGACTATTTGGCGAGCTATTCGGGTGACGGTAGGGTTGGGAAGACGACCATCGACAACATACGGCGCGTTATTTCGAGTTTCTTCTCCTGGCTCGAAGAGGAAGATTATATTTACAAGAGCCCCGTGCGTCGCATCAAGAAGATTAAGACGTCGCGCGTGCTGAAACCTGTCTATTCGGATGAGTCGCTTGAAGTCCTTCGCGACTCGTGCGAGGAGATTCGCGACTTGGCGATGATCGATTTGCTTTCGTCTACAGGCATCAGAGTTGGCGAGCTTGTGCAGCTCGATAGGCGGGACATCGACTTCGATGCCCGTGAATGTGTGGTTCATGGCAAGGGTGACAAGGAACGACGGGTCTATTTTGACGCGCGGGCAAAGACGCACCTCCTCGCATACCTAGAACTACGCGCGGATGATACGCCTGCCTTATTCGTTTCGCTTCGCCGGCCGTTCCGACGTCTGGAGATAAGCGGTGTTGAGGCGCGGCTTCGGAAGCTCGGCGAAGATTCCGGAGTGAAGCACGTACACCCTCATAAGTTTAGAAGAACGCTTGCTACAAAAGCGATTGATAAAGGCATGCCCATAGAGCAGGTTCAGGTTCTTCTTGGGCACAGCAAGATAGACACGACGCTTTGTTATGCCATGGTTGACCAAGATAACGTGAAACGATCTCATCGAAGGTACATCTCATGAAGTTGAGCAAACCCCAATTTGTCGGGGAGTGCAGGCGTGTGAAGCTTAATGAGATTTGCTCTAAAGGCAAGTCTTCGTTGCGGCAAAAAGACGTTTTCAACGACGGGCCGTATAGCGTTTATGGTGCTTCTGGCATTGTCGGGACGACAGACGATTATCAGAACGAAGTCCCTTATGTTGCCGTTGTGAAAGACGGTGCGGGCGTAGGCAGGGCAAGCGCCTGCGAGCCAATGACATCGGTTCTGGGGACTATGCAGGCGTTAATTCCCAACTCAAACGTTGAGCGCGATTACCTTTTGCATCTCGTGAGGTCGCTGCGACTCGGCGAAGGGTTTTCTGGCTCGACCATCCCGCATATCTACTTTAAGGATTACGGCAGGCTCGAAGTTCCGCTTCCTCCCTTGGAAGTACAGAAGCAGATCGTTTCCCAGCTTGGATTGGTCGAAGCACAGATTATGCAGGCTGAAGTTCAAATCGAACAGCTCGATTCCCTCGTCAAATCCCGGTTTGTCGAGATGTTTGAGGGTGGTCAAGAGTGGGAGCTTCGAACTTTAGCCGAATGCTGCGCCACGTCTAATGACATCAGATGCGGACCGTTTGGCAGCCAACTGCACAAGGAGGATTACGTATCCGAAGGCGTTCCCGTGTGGGGTATTCCGGAGGTAAATTCCAACTTTGAACGTATGCCGGATAAATACGTTTCTCCTGAAAATGGATTGCGGTTGCAATCTTATTCGCTTGTGCCGGGGGACGTCGCGATGAATCGTAAGGGAAACGTAGGTCAAGCGGCGCTGTTTGATGGGAAGAGGCCGTCGGGTATTATTCATTCCGATGTTCTTAGAGTGCGAGTTAACCAAGATGTGCTTGATCCTGTATTTCTGGTTGAGCAGCTTCATAGTAGCCATGTTGTACGAGAGCAAGTCTTGTCTGCAAGTACTGGGGCAATCATGGCAGGGACGAACGTTACGAAACTCAAAAAGATCAAGGTGTTTGCTCCTCCTCTTGCTCTTCAACATGAGTTCGCCAACTTTGTCTCCCAGGTCGACAAATCGCGATTTGTCGACCTGATTAGCAAAAGCGGCAAAGGAATCCTGGTCCTTAAGTTGTGGCAAATACACCTCAGCTGAACCCACAATTTTGGCATTAAGATTCTTCATCGTTACGCCAACGGCTTTGATTTCGAGCGCGCGGCTAAAGGAGGGGAACGAGACGACCCTCTGGAGATAATCGCTTCTTACCTTTCGACCAGGACGAATGATCATACATCCGGTCCCACAAATCATTCCGCTCTTGTCAACAACGGCGCAGCGCCCAATTTCGCCTCGGCGTCCCAATACAACATCGCCAGGAAACAAATGATACGCTGCTAGGCTTTCGTATTTATCATCGGTAATGGTTAAATCCCAGTCCGGTCTAACTGTGCCGTTGACGATGTGGGATGGATTAACCAATGGATGCCCATCCGATACATAATCTTCTTTATGAAGAGCGCTCCCAAAAGGCCCGATTCGCAACTCGCAAAACGAGTCAATCCTACTTCGCTTCTTTCCGCTTTTTGAGTCGCACGGATCGCCGAACATCTCGACAAACCGGGATTTGACGAGGGAATCGAGGGATGCAAGTTGCTTTTCAGCGCAAGCAATCTGCTCGAGGATACTATCAAGGTTCGCAGCCACTTCAGCTTGCTGATTCTCGTCGAATAGCTTGAATGTAGCAGCCTTCAGCAGCTTAAAATGTCTGCTATACCCCAGGTCCTCTATTGGCGTCGCCTTTAGGGCGTGCCACCAAAATCTTGTGGTGCCAGGCAGCTTCGGCTTGAGAATCTTTACACCATCAGCACCCGCAAAGAATGGCTCGCTAAGGTATTTGACGCACCTCGTATGGTCACCAAAGACTATGGCGGGCACGTCAGCGAACAGCCCCGATTCCTCGTCGGAGTATCCCGCTATTACCTCTTTGCCTTGATCGATGATTGGGTGCAATCCATGGTCGGCATACTGTTTTTGCTTGAACTTCTTCACACCACGCGAAACTTCAGCAAACGTCTCCGAAAACAACGCCCTCTCCCCGAAAAATTGGGGTTTGTTAGTCATTCTGACCACCACCGAGCATGCGGCGGAGCCCTGCGAGGCTGTCAGCCATCTGCCTATTCAGGTCATCAAGATCATTCAGGATTTCCTCAGTGGGCGGATACTCGACGCGCTCATAAACGGTTTCGGTGTACTTGTTGAAGCTGAAATCGTAGCCGTTCTCCACTATTTCACTCTTAGGCACAAGAAAGCTCTTCTCGGTGCGCGCGCGATCGCGCTCGGCATCGAGGTTCGCCCAACGCGCAAGGATGTCGGGAATATCATCGTGCTTCTCGTCGGGGTCACGCTTGTCATCAAGCGTGAATCCATCGCCTTCCATGTTGTAAAGCCACACGTCGTCGGTACCACCATCATCGGTCTTCGTGAACACGAGGATGGCGGTGCTCACCCCAGAGTAAGGCTTGAACACGCCGCTCGGCATGTATATCACGGCTTCGAGCTTCTGGTTCTCCACAAGCTCGCGGCGCAGCTGCTCGTACGCCTTAGAGTTGCTGCGGAACAACACGCCGTTAGGCACGATGCAGGCGCAACGACCACCCATCTTGAGCATACGAAGGAACAGCGCCACGAACAGAAGCTCCGTCTGCTTTGAGTCCACGATGGTCCGCAGGCTCTTATCGATGTCCTCCACATCAACCGAACCAGTGAACGGCGGGTTGGCCAACACCACGTCGTACTTACCCGAGACGGTATTGTTCTTGGAAATGCTATCCAAGTAGCGTATGTCGGGCGCCTCGACGCCGTGGAGCATGAGGTTCATGGTCGATATGCGCAGCATGGTCTGGTCGATCTCGAAGCCGGAGAATTGCGCCGCAGCCCCATTCGCACCAGTGTAGCAATCCCAGTCATCGCCGGTCATCTTGCTCTCATAATTGCTGCGGATATGCTCTGCGACGGAAATGAGAAAACCCGCAGTGCCGCAGGCCGGATCGCAAATGAGCTCGCTCGGCTTGGGGTCCACCATGGCCACCATCATATTGCGAATATGCTGCGGCGTGCGGAACTGCCCGTTGGTGCCCGCGGTCGAAAGCTTTGACAGCATGTACTCATAAAGGTCGCCCAACTCGCCGATATGATCGTCAAACTCCGAGAGCAGCCCTTCAATACCGTCAACCGCCTTCTCAAGCAGCGACGGTTTGCCCGCAGGGAACCCAAACGTGGCACTCTCCATCGCCTTGGCGAAGGCGGACTCGTTGCCAAGTTGCTTAATGAAGGGGAAAGCGAACTCGTTCACAACGCGATACATTTCCTGCGCAGGCTTATCCTTAAAGCGACTCCAACGCAGCTGGTCACCGCGTATCTCTGCGCCGTAAACGTTTCGGTACGACTCCGGGAAAATGCGCTTCTGCTTAACGCCAAGCACCTGCTCCATCTTCTCGGCTTCGAGTTCTTTTTCATCGAGCGAGCGCATGAACATAAGATAGGTCAGCTGACTTATGACTTCGATGGGGTTAGTGATGCCGCCTTCCCACATCTTCTGCCAAATGGCGTCAACCTTGCTCTTGGTTGCTCCTGTGATCATGAAACTGCTGACCTTTCTTCGCAAGCTCTTCAATCATGCATATGCGCACGGAAGCACATCGGCTCATCCCGCAAAGAGACGGTGCGACCTATGCCGTATCGTGAAGCATGACGGGTATTCCGAGTATTATCGAAACCTTTTCCGTCCGCAGGGCGATTACGAACCTTGATTTCGCAATCAGAGGTCGATACAGCGCGAATACGCACCTCAAAACCACTCGGAATGCAATACGGACGTATTAATGTCATTATATTCCAGCAGAGGGCAAAAACGCGCTATATAGCAGACGGGTGTATCGCCACGGCTTGCCGTCCAGCAGGAAGCGCGGTATGACGAGCGACTGCGAACAGCATGCATCCAAGCAGTTCGCACCCAACAGCGCGCAACAACCGCGACCAACCCCATCCCGCCAACCAAACCCAGGAGGATTAATGTCCGCTGAATTGCTGCAGACCGGAGCAACGGAGTTCCGTACCCCGTTGGGAACGTTTCGCGTTATGGGGCTGCACGGGCCTGCGCCTTTCGCAGTCTCGCGACATCCCGTACCAGCTTCTCACAAAAGCGCGCACAAACAGCACTATTCCCTCAGCATCAACCTTGACGAGCTGATCGCGGGCGAAGCGTACGTGGTCGAGTTCGACGGCCCCGACCTTGCATACGCGGACTCCGACGAGTTCGGCCAGCTAAATAAGGTAATCGCGAATGGCATCACGGTCGGCATCTCCGGGTTCAACCCGAATGAGCAGAAAATCACGTGGCCCGAAGGCCCCTCGCCGGACCTCAAGGGCTACTACATCATCTGGGACGACCCGCGCGAAGGCTGGTTCACCATCGTGAAATGCCAAAACACGGGCGCCTACGATCACGTGAGCATCGACATCGGCTGGCTGCCCACCGACCAGGACCACAGCGACGAACTCGCGTTCGCGCTGTTCTACTAGCCTCAGAAATCCCCGGCAACCGCAAGCGCTATCCGGGCAAGCACACATTCGCCCGCCACTGGCCGCCCCCCTGCCAACAAAAATCCCCCGGCAGCGCCACACAGCGCTGCCGGGGGAAACCTCACAGCAAGCAACCTTTACCCCGACCCGGGACGGCCTTACTCGCCGTCCTCGAATACCACGTTGCCGGCGCAGATGGTGTACTTCACCTTCCCGTAAAGGTCCTCCCCCGCAAACGGGGTGTTCGCCGCCTTCGAGACGAACTTCGGGCCCACGTGCCAGCGTTCGCCTTCGTTGAAGATCACCAGGTCGGCGTCGGCGCCTTCCGTAATCGCACCCTTGTCCAGCTTGTAGAGCTTCGCCGGGTTCAGGCTCATCTTCTCGATCAGCTGCATGAGCGTCAGGTGCCCCTTGCGCACAAGGTTCGTGATGCCCAGGGCAAGCGCGGTCTCCAGCCCGATGATGCCGCTGGGCGCCTCGGCGAACGGCTTGGCCTTCTCCTCGGCGGAATGCGGCGCGTGGTCGGTGGCGATGATGTCGATCGCGCCGTCCTTCAGACCCTCGATGATGGCGTAGCGGTCCGCCTGCGTTCGCAGCGGCGGGTTCATCTTCGCCATCGTGCCCTTCTCCAGCACGGCGTCCTCGGTCAGCGAGAAATGGTGCGGCGTGGCCTCAGCCGTCACGTGCGCGCCCATCTCCTTCGCCAGGCGCACCAGCTGCACGGAGTTCGCCGAGCTGATGTGCTGGATGTTCACCCGCGCGCCCGTGTGCAGCGCCAACATGCAGTCGCGCGCCACCAGCACGTCCTCGGCCAGCGCAGGCGCGCCGCCCAGCCCCAGCGCCTTCGACACGGCGCCCTGGTTCACGCCCGGCGACACAATGAACGCGCGATCCTCCTCATGGAACGAAAGCGGTAGGTCGAGCTTCGCCGCGCGCTCCATCGCGCTCTTGACCAGGGCCTCGTCCATCAGCGGGATGCCGTCGTCGGTGAAGCCCGCGGCCCCGTGGGCGGCAAGCTCCTCCATGTCCACAAGCTCGCGCCCCTGCATGCCGCGGCTGATGGTCGCGCACGTCAACACGTTGATGCCGCAACGCGCCCCGCGCTCGAGCACGTAGCCAAGCGTCTCCACATTGTCCACGGGCGGCTTCGTGTTCGCCATGCACACCACGCTGGTGAACCCGCCTGCCGCGGCCGACGCGGCGCCGCTTTCGATGTCCTCCTTGTACGTGAAGCCCGGATCGCGGAAGTGCACGTGCACGTCCACCAGGCCCGGAGCCACCACGCAGCCTTTCGCCTCGATGATGCGCTCGTAGTTCTCCGAGCGCTGGTACTTGCCGATTTTCGCTATCTTGCCGCCGTCTATCACCAGGTCGAGCACATCGTCGATGCCGCGCGCAGGGTCGATGACGCGGCCGTCTTTCACCAGGATCATAGCGCCTCTTCCTTCAAATGCTCGTACATCACCATCGCGCCGTCGAGGATCGATTCGATGGTGGCGAACTCCTTCTTGTTGTGGCTGATGCCCTTCGCGCACGGGATGAACACCATGCCCGTGTCGCAGATATGCGCAAACGACATGGCGTCGTGACCTGCGCCGCTGATCATCAGACGATGCGGGATGCGCAGGCGTTTCGCCGCGTCGAGCAACTTCTGCTGCGTCTCGGACGACATCTCGATCGGCGGGATGTCGGAGGTTTTCTCGCGGAAGTACTTGAGGCGGCGCTTCTCGCAGATGCGCGTGCACGCAGCCTTCAGGCGCGCCTCCATGCGGTCGAGGCTGGCCACGTCGATGCCGCGCATGTCGATGCCCAGCTCCACCTCGCCGGGGATGACGTTGAGCGCGTTGGGGTGGTTCGTTACGACGCCCACCGTGGCCACGGACTGATGCATGGACTCGGACTTGCCGATCTCCTCGACTTCCAAGATGATCTCGGCCGCCGCCGCGAGCGCGTCGGAGCGCATGCCCATGGGCGTGGCACCCGAAGGCTCCGCGTTGCCGTGCACGTGCACCTTGAAGCGGCGCGGGCCGGCGATGGTGCTCACGATGCCCACGGCGTCGCCGTATTCCTCCAGGACCTTGCCTTGCTCGATGTGCAGCTCAAGGTACTCGCGGATGCCCTGGATACGCTCGGGCGTCAGGCTGTAGCCCTTGCGGTTGAACACCTCGTGCAGCGTTTCGCCCTGCTGGTTCACAGCCTCGCCCACGTCGTGCTTGTAGATCTCCTTGGTGATAAGGCCGCTGCCGATAGTGCTCCTGCCGAAGTTGCTGGACTCCTCGCAGCGCATAGCGCCCACGCGGATGGGCAGGTCAAGGCCGTCGCGTTCGGCCCAGCCCATCACCAGCAGCCCGGCGATGACGCCCGCGACGCCGTCGTAGCGCCCACCTTCGATCACCGAATCCAGGTGCGAGCCGACCAGCCAATAGGGCTCGTCCATGCTGTACCGCTGACGGTACAGGTAGGTGTTGCCCACCTGGTCGGCGAAGTGGCCGTAGCCCTTCTCCTCGCCGAGCGCGCACAAGGCCCGGTGCATCTCGTCCTCGACCTCGGTGTAGCCGAGCCGGGTCACGCCGCCCGACTCGCAGCTGCCGATGCCGTAGAACCGGTCGAAAAGGTATTCTGCATACTCAACGTCTTCGATAGCGTGCCGCATAGCTTCTCCTTTCGCATATCGGCATAGTAATCCAACACGCCGCACCAGCCCCCAACTACCACCGAAACCGCACTTCACAGGCAGAAAGCGCAGTTTATGCGCCGCGATGGGCCCACGCAACCGACGCTCTCCCGGCCGTTGTATTTCAGGAACGTAAATTCTGCAATAAACCCTTGCAAATACTCGATATGAGAGTATTTTCATTGAAAGTTTGACCACTTGCGGAATGGGATGGAAATCACTATGCCACACAAAGAAAAAGCTTCCGAGATGAAGCACTACGCCGGCAAAGCCGTGTTCTCCGCGGCTATCGGCCACGCGCTCGACGGCCTGGACCTCATGATCTTGAGCTTCGCGCTCTCCGGCATCATCGCCACCTTCGGCGTTGACAACGCCACCGCCGGCTCGCTCACGTCCATCACGCTGGCGGGCGCCTTCCTAGGCGGCCTGGTCTTCGGCACGCTGGCCGACAAGCTCGGCCGCATCAGGGTGCTCACCTACTCGGTCATCTTCTTCGGCGTGTTCACCCTGTGCTCGGCCTTCGCCCCCAACTTCGAGCTGATGGCGCTGTTCCGCTTCCTGGCGGGCCTGGGCATCGGCGCCGAGTTCGGCCTGGGCATGGCCATCGCCTCCGAGGTTTCCAGCCCCGCTAATCGCGCGAAGGCAACTTCCGCCGTCGGCCTGGGCTTCCAGGTAGGCGTGCTGGTCGCCTCGCTTGCCTCCGCGCCCATCATCGCCGCGTTCGGCTGGCGCGGCCTGTTCGCGGTCGGCGTCGTTCCCGCCATCATCGCCATCATCATCCGCGCGTTCGTTCCCGAGCCGCCCATCTTCGAAGAGCACAAGGCCTCCGGCAAAAAGCACGGCAACCTGACCAGCCTGTTCAATTCGCCCACGCGCATCAAGTACTCCGTGATCATCATCATCCTGTGCACCGTGCAGAACGCCGGCTACTTCGGCATCATGACCTGGCTGCCGAAGTATCTCAACGGCGAGCTTGGCCTGAGCCTGACCTCCACCGGCATGTGGACCGCCGTCACCGTCATCGGCATGATGATCGGCATCTCGGTGTTCGGCTTGCTGGCCGACAAGGCCGGCCGTCGCCCCGCGTTCTGGACCTTCCAGATCGGCGCCGCCGTCATGATCGTCATCTACAGCCACCTGACCGACCCCACGGCGCTGCTGTTCGGCGGCTTCTTTATGGGCATGTTCGCCAACGGCATGATCGGCGGCTACGGCACTCTGATCGCCGAGCTGTTCCCCACCGAGGTGCGCGGCACGGCGCAGACCGCGCTGTACAACGCCGGCCGTTTCATCGGCGGCGCGTCGGCCCCGGTTGTCATCCCGATCATCGCCGCCGGCCACGGCTTCGGCTTCGCCATCGGCTGCGTGGCCTGCATCTACGTGGTTGCGTTCATCGCCATGTTCTTCCTGCCCGAGAAGAAGGGCTCCGACCTGGAGTAACAGGCTGCGTAGGCACGCTGGGCGCAACCCAGGCCTGCAAGGGCCGGTGCCAGTCCAGGTCGCAAGCACCGAGTGCGCTATGCCAGTTCGACCGCGCTTGCAAGTTTGCAAAGGCGTCGTCCCTGCAAGGGGGGCGACGCCTTTTTGTTTCTGCCAGGGTTTTCCGCTGCTGCTGCGCAACCACCGTTCCCAGCGCTATATGCGGGCCCAAGCAGCAAAAAAGCCCCTGCGCAGCACACGCAGGGGCTTTCAGCTACCTGTTTAAGAAAGCGGTGGGTTACAGACGAACCACGTTGCTTGCCTGGAGCTTGCCGTTCTGACCAGTGGTCACGTCGAAGGAAACAGCCTGGCCCTCGTCGAGGGTCTTGAAGCCGTCCATCTTGATCTCAGAGAAGTGCACGAACAGGTCCTCGCCGTCGTTCTGAGAGATGAAGCCGTAACCCTTCTCGGGGTTAAACCACTTAACAGTACCTTCCGCCATTTTAAATCCTCTTTTCTCTCCCGCGCTACCGCGCGGGGGTAACACTGCGCGTTGCATGGCGGCAACACTCGCCCTCACCTCGAGAGCACGCGTTCCATCATACGCTAACCGCCAAGGAAAACGTCCGGGAATCTGGCAGGGCAGGAAGATTTAACGTTGGGTTGTCAATGTGGCCGCGATCTGCCGCCAGGCAGGAGAGGCGAGCTGCCCGCTGACATGCAACAGTCCAAGCAACCCGCCGCCAGTGCTATCTCAGGCGGAGCCCCAGAAGGTCACGGCGCTGGCGGCGCTATTTCGCGCGCAGCTCCCAAAACGCTACGGCGCTGGCGGCGGCGACGTTGAGGCTGTCCACGCCGTGCGCCATGGGAATCTTCACTGTGTAGTCGCACGCGGCGATGGTCGAGGGAAACAGGCCCGCCCCCTCTGTGCCGAGCACCATAGCTAAGCGCTCGCACTCGGCAAGCCGTGGGTCGCCCAGCGCAAGCGACCGGTCCTCGAGCGCTAACGCCGCCACCTTGAACCCGGCTGTATGCAGCAGCGGGACGCCCTCGGCAGCCCATTGGCGCTGCGTGCCGATGCGCGTCCACGGCACCTGCAGCACCGTGCCCTGGCTCGCACGGCTGGCGCGGCGGAACAGCG
>OLRB01001276.1_pt1 | contig 11068 bp, 8 predicted proteins | sample 1672751 | NCBI WGS metagenome assembly OLRB01 (sample SAMEA3136720, study PRJEB25190) | human gut metagenome | biome: human gut; feature: human-associated habitat; material: faeces | place: Austria | collected 2013
TGTAGCCCTCGCGGGTCGGGGCCAGGGGCTGGCGGGCGACGCCGTCGCCGTCGGTCACGCCCTGGAGGGCGTCACTGCCGTCGAAGAACGTGCCGCCGTTGGCGACGTAGAGGACGTCGATGGAGTTGTCCTCCTTGACCATGTCCCACTGAGCGAACAGGGTGGCGTGGTCGCCGCCGCCGACCAGCGGCTTGCTGAAGTCGACCGGGTCGTTACCGTCGCGGTCGTAGGTCCAGCCGGCGAAGGTGTAGCCCTCGCGGGTCGGGGCCAGGGGCTGGCGGGCGACGCCGTCGCCGTCGGTCACGCCCTGGAGCGTCTCGTTGCCATCTGCGAACACACCGCCGTTGGCGACGTAGAGAACGTCTTTCTCATTGTTAGCAAGCTCTACCCACTGAGCGTAGAACGTAACGTGCTGACCGCCACCCGGGATGGGCTTGGTGAAGTCGACAGGCTCGGTGCCAGCAGCATCGTAAGTCCAACCAGTAAAGGTATAGCCCTCGCGGGTCGGGGCCAGGGGCTGGCGGGCGACGCCGTTGCTGTCAGTGACACCCTCCATGGCCACATTGCCATCGGCGAAGGCGCCACCATTGGCAACATAGAGAACCGTCTTCTCGTTGTTCTGCTTCCACTGAGCATAAATAGTCGCGTGACCGCTGCCCGCAACGATGGCCTTCGTGAAGTCTACGGGGTCATTTCCGTCGCGATCGTACGACCAACCAAGGAAGTCATAGCCCTCGCGGGTCGGCTGAAGCGGCAGTCGTGCGTAACCGTCGGTATCGGTTACGCCCTGCATGGTATCGTTGCCGTCGAAGAACGTGCCACCGTTGGCAACGTAAAGAATATCGACAGTCTTGTCCTGCTTCGCAGGCGTCCAAGCGGCGAAAAGGGTCACATGCTTGCTGCCACCGACGATCGGCTGGTTGAAGTCAACCTGGTCGGTACCGTCGCTGTGATAATACCAACCGGCAAACACATAGCCGTCGCGCGTAGGAGCAAGCGGCTGACGAGCAATGCCATTGCTGTCAGTCTGGCCCAGCATGACGTCGTTGCCGTCGGCGAACTGACCGCCATTGGCGGAGTAGGTCACATCGAGCACCTTCGAGGGAGCCTCAGTCCACTTAGCGAACAGCATAAAGTTAGCTGCACCGCCCTGAAGGGGCTGTGAAAAATCTACAGCCTGGGTAAACGTGCTGTCATAATACCAGCCGTCAAAGACGTATCCATCGCGCACTGGAGAATCGGGCTGAGTAATCTTGCCGTTTTCATTCAGCTCTTCAGTCTGAAGGTTGCTTCCGTTAGCAAAAGCGCCCCCATTAGCAAAGAAACTAACGTGCTTTTTGCCAGTGGTGGCAGCAGTCGCCTCCCCGCTTGTGCCCTGGGTAGTCTCCGCTGCGATAGCAGCAACCGGCGTGGAGCTGAGCACCATACTCAAGCTCAGACCGGCTGTGATAGCAGCGTTAAGCTTCCTATTCATGTGGTCGTCCTTTCCCGACTTGCTTCTTCGCGACCACTTCGCAGAAGAAGACATTTGAATTGCATCATTAATTCAAACCGAAAAAACACTCAAAAGGTTGCGCAACCAAGCTATATCTAAGGTTTGAGACTTTTTTGCAAAAAAGTTTGCAAAAAGCTATTGCACCACCCGTACGCTGGGGCAAAGGTCTGCCAGAGGGCACTCGTCGCACTTGGGTTTGCGGGCGTCGCAGATTTCGCGGCCAAAGGTGATCCACTGGTGGTTGACCGACTCCCAATACTCGTGCGGCAAAATCTTGAGCAGATCCTGCTCGGTCTTGAGCGGCTCCTTGGCATGCGTCTTGGGACTCAGCATCAGGCGGTGCGCGATGCGGTTGACATGCGTATCCACCGCGATGCCTTCCACGATGCCGTACCCTACGTTGAGCACGATGTTCGCTGTCTTGCGCCCAACGCCCGGCAGCTTGACAAGCTCCTTCATGTCGGCAGGTACCTCGCCGCCGTAGTCGGCGACGATCATCTGCGCGGCCTCCACGGCATGCTTGGCCTTACTCTTATAAAAGCCGAGTGACTTGATGGTATCGGCCACATCTGCCACACTCGCCCCCGCCATGGCCTCGGGCGTTGGCCACTGGGCAAACAGTTGGGGCGTCACCTTGTTGACCTGTGCGTCGGTCGTCTGAGCCGAGAGCAGCACCGCGATGAGCAGCCTAAAGGGATTCTCGTGGTCCAAGAAGCACTCGACCGGGCCATAGCGACGGTTAAGGCGCTCGCACACCTCGATGGCGCGCTCGCGGTTGGCGGCATTGGTCTCGCGTGGCATAACGACTCCTCGACTCAACGGCATAACAAACCTATGGTCACGATTGTCCCACGTATGGGGTCTTTACACCTCCAAAAAAAGCGCCGGTCTGGCGGCTCCACAGGCTTGCGTATTCGCCGCCCGCCTCGACAAGCTGCGCATGCGTACCGTCCTCGACGATCTCACCGTCGGCCAACACCACGATGCGATCGAGCGCCGCCACGGTGGACAGGCGGTGCGCCACCACAATGGAGGTGCGGCCGCGCATCAGGTTCTCGAGCGCCTCCTGCACCAGAGCCTCGGACTCACTGTCCAGGGCAGACGTCGCCTCGTCGAGCACCAGAATCGGCGCGTCGGTGAGGATGGCACGGGCGATGGCCACGCGCTGGCGTTGGCCGCCCGAAAGCTTGACGCCGCGCTCGCCCACCATGGTGTCAAAGCCACGGGGCAGGCGATCGATAAATTCCAGGGCGTTGGCCAGGCGCGCGGCCTCGCGGATCTGCTCGTCGGTAGCGTCGGGGCGGCCGTAGGCGATATTCTCGCGAATGGAGCGGTGGAACAGCAGCGCCTCTTGCGGCACGTAGGCAACCTGGCGGCGCAGGCTCTGCTGCGTGCAGCGCGAGACGTCCTGGCCGTCCACGAGCACGCGGCCGCCCCGCACGTCGTCCAGGCGCAGCAACAGCTTGGTGAGCGTCGTCTTGCCCGAGCCTGATTTGCCCACCAGGCCCACGCGCTGGCCCGCCGCCACATGGAGCGTCAGGTCGTTGAACACGCTCTCGCCCGCCGCGGCGTCACGGTATGCAAAGCTCAAGTGCTCAAAATCAATCGCGCCCTCGGTCACTTTGAGCTCGGGGGCATTCACGTCGTCTGCCACCAGACGCGGCTCGTCCAGCACGCGTGTCATCTCGGCCGCATCGCCGAGCGCGCGGTTGATGCGCTGCATCATGGAGCTTACGTAGTTCAGACGCATGGTGAGGTTGTACGTATAGGTAAAGATCATGACGAGCGCGCCGGCAGAGATGCCAAACCACGCGTTGCCGCCCGCGACGAACACGCTCACCACGGCCATGGTGATGACAATAAGGCCCGAGGTCGTAAAGTTGCGCTGCATCATGGCGTGCATCGAAACCGTCTCGGCGTCGCGCGCGGCGCGGTCGGCGGCATCGAACAGGTCGCGCTCAAAGTCCTCGCGCCCACAGGTCTTGACGGCCAGGATGTTTGTGACCGCGTCGGACAGCACGCCCGACAGTTTGTTCTGAGCGGCGGACGTCGCGGCCGAAAGCGGCATGATGCGCTTATACATAAGCCAGACAAACGCAATGTAGACGACCATGATGCCCACCAAGATCACGGTAAACGTCGGCACCACCGGGGCGAGCGCCGCCACCGTGCAGACAACCGAGGTGATAGTGGGAATGAGCGAATACACCGTCACGTCCACCAGACCCGTGTAGCCGCTCATAAAACGACTCGTCTGGCTCACAAGCGATCCGCCAAAGCGGCTGGTGTGGAATGTCATGGATTGATTGGAGAGCGTGTCGAAGCACAAGCGCGCCAGGTGATAGTTGCCCGCAATCTCGAGCTTGTAGACGGTGTAGTCCTGCAGCTTGGAGAGGATCTGGCCTACCAGGTTAACGAGCACGAGCGCCAGAATATAGGGGCCAAAGACCTCAAACACCTGGTCGCCTGCCACGGGGCCGGCCTGGACGCGGTCGACGATAAGGGCCATCACGTAGGTGTTGGCAAACGTAAGCAAAAAGATATAGCCCGCCGACGAGAACACCGAGAGAAAGACGATCAACGGCTGTGTGCGCGTAACGTCCCAAAAACGCTGCAACGTGCGGCGCACGGTGGAGCGTTTGAGCGGACTGGTGCTTCTCTGAGACATGGGCTTCCTTTCGCGTCTGATAGGGCGAAACGCCATTGTTGCACACTAAAGTGCACTTCAGGCAAGCACGATGCGAAAAGCGCCCGCGCCTCGCGCTTGCGCCGACGCCCCGCCGTCCGTTGCGGCTAGCCCTCGTCTTCCTGGCCCGCGAGTAAGCCTGCGGACTCCAAGCCCAGAATCGCGTCGGCCTCCTCGGCATCCTCCAGTGCATCGATGTCCTTGAGCTTGCGTTCCATAACGTTGGTGCGCGTGGTGATAATGCCCTCGACCGTCTTGCCCGCGGTCTCGATCTGCTGCTGCGCGCGACGCAGCGCCGCCTGATAGCGCGGCAGCTCAGCCTTGACGGCGGAAAGTACGCGCAGCACGTCATCGGTGCGTTTTTGCAGCCTAAACGTCTGATAGCTCATCTGCAGGCTGTTAAGGATGGCGGCCATGGTGCTGGGGCCGGCAACGTTGACGTGATAGTCGCGACCCAGGGTCTCGATAAGCCCGGGGCGACTGACGACCTCGGCGTACAGACCCTCAAACGGCACGAACAGAATGCCAAAGTTGGTCGTCGCGGGCACGCTCAGGTACTTTTCGCAGATGTCCTTGGCCTCGCGTTTGACCATCATATCGAGCGTCTTGCGCGCTGCGGCAACGGTCTCCGCGTCGCCCGACTCCTGGGCGTCGAGCAGATGCTCGTACGCGTCGCCGGGAAACTTGGAGTCGATTGGCAGCAGCACGGGATCGCCCTCGTCTACCGGCAGCTTGACGGCAAACTCAACGCGCTCCGAGGCGCCGGGCTTGGTGGCGACGTTTTCCAGATACTGGTCGGGCGTAAGGATGTCCGCCAGGATCGCGCCCAGCTGCACCTCGCCCAAAATGCCGCGCGCCTTGACGTTGCCCAGCACGCGCTTAAGGTCGCCCACGCCGGTGGCGATAGACTGCATGTCGCCCAGACCCTTGTACACGGCCTCGAGCTGGTCGCTCACTTGCTTAAACGATGCAGACAGACGGTCGTTGAGCGTACGGGAGAGTTTCTCGTCCACCGTCGCGCGCATCTGATCGAGCTGCATGTTGTTGTCCTTGCGGATGGCGCCCAGCTGTGCATCGACCGTCTCGCGCACCTTGTCCAGGCGGCGCTCGATGCCCTCGCGGTTGGCGCCAAGCTGTTGGGCCGTCTCGCGGCGCAGGTCATCCATACGGTCGCCGGCCTGCGAGAACTCGCGCGCAATGGTCAGGTAGCGCTGCTGCTCCACGGCCGCATCGGTTGTCTGCTGCTGCGCGATGGCATTTGCCGTGCGGCGGGTTTCTGCCAGCGCGACGTTGAGGGCATCGAGCGCGCTGTTGGCCTGCTCGAGCGCCGCGAGCGTCTCCGCGTCGTTGCCGCCACGCTCTCGCAACTCGGCACGAAGGCCTTTAAGCTGCAGGGCGCAAACCACAGCAACTCCCACCGCCACCAAGGCAATCACAACAAGCGCAATATCAATAGCAGACATAGACTCCGCCCAACAAACCCAATCGATCATCAATCAAAACTGCGATCAATCTTACCCCGCCACACGCACCGGGCGCCCGGCCCCTTCTTGGGTGCCCCTCTCCTCCGCATATTCCATAATGCGGCGCGCCGTCTCCCTGCTCACCTTTGAGTCATCGCCGGCTAAGTATGCGTACACGTTTCCCTTATTCAGATTCAAATCGCGGCAGAGACCGTAGCGCGTGCCGCCCGATTCCCTTAGCGCTCCCAATGTTCTTTTTCGCATCAGGGCGTTGATCCTTCTGTCCGCCACCGGCTTTTCCTTCACCGCTCTATACGCACGCCAAACGTTGGCATAACGGTTGGGGAGCTCACTTTTGGCACATAGAGACGCCATGCCACCCACTTGATCGTACAAGGACAAAACGCCTCGGTAATCCTCTTCCATCCACGAGCCCTCGGATAAGCCCAGAACGTATTCGGCTTTTCCTTGCGCCAAAGCGAGCAAAAACAGAGGCTCCGCTACGCGCGGCGCAACCGTCGTCGCCTGCTCAACCAGTTTTCTAAAACTCAGCGACTGCTGTCCGGATAGCTCTCGGCAATAGCCTTTTAAGAATCCCTCAAAGGTCAGATTCAACCGAGCACCTCCTTTTTGTATTGCCTGTATGCCCAGACCATCTCTTGATAACTCCGCTCCGAAGGCGAAGACGCCAGCGCCTCGCCCTCGTCGAATATAAGCCGTTCGAGCAGATCCCAATCAAGTCGGTCGATAAACGCTCGACTATGGAGGTCGACGATGTCGTTCGGACGGTAGGCATAGAGCTTCATTACCGCCAGGTCCTCCAAGGATGGCGTAAAGTACCTGATAAAACGCGCGCCAATATCCAAGGGAATCAAACGATCTTCGTAATTGAATGGCATCTGATTACAATATGCCACCGCCATACCATTCACCTCGGGGTATCGAGCTATGATCTCGCGGAGGCACCTGTCCGCCTCAAACACATCGATGTCATGTGTAACCGAACGATTCGTCACATCGTTTAGCATGAAGGCGCTTCCTCCCACCAATACAACGCTCGGCCTGTCGTCTCTTGGACCTATTTCCAGCTCCGCCTCTTCGTCAATGCCCAAAAGAGTCCGCTCTAAATCCTGCTTATACATAGCAAATCCTATTATTATTCATCTTCAATAATACTATTCAGTCGCACGACAGGACCTACAGATTGCAAGAATTCTACTCGTGGCGATAATCCCTACACCCTAGAAGCCCTAATGTGACAAACGCTAACTCTCCCAGCCGGCGCGGACGGTTGTTGCGACATCGCCTAGGCGCTGGCCCAGGGCCGCTAGATGCTGAAGCACCTCACTAGGCGAGGCGCCGTTGAGAATGCACGTGAGGGCATATGAGGCCAAGAAGATTGCCGCGAGCCCCAACGGGATCAGCGCAATCATCGCTAACGTGCGCAGGCGCTGGCCCACGCGGCGGTGACGTGTGCGGCGCTTGTCGAACGCAAGCTCCTGCGCATATGAATCTTGTTGTACGGAATAGTTCTCTGGCGCCGATCCGCCCGCAGGCGAAACCGCGGGCGTGGCATTTTGCACAGGGGGCTGGGCGGTTACCCCTTGCATTTGCATCTCCATAAGCCGTTGCTGCTGACGCAACATGCGCTCAGCTTGTTGCTGCGGGGTCTCAAGAAACAGATCCATGCTTGCCTCCTCAATCGGAGCATTCGACGCTTGCGCCCAGCATCCCGCACCGCCAAGGCCACGGCAACGCAATCCGTAGCGATAGCTGCAAAGTTTCTTGTTGACAAAAGCTGTCGAAAACCTCAACAACTCCCCTACCAGCACTTTCCCTGAGCTATTTTATGGAATGATCTTTTGCCCTTCCACCAACCCGCCAACTAACCAAAAGCTGACCAAAAGCTTGACGGAAATTGTGTAGACAGGGACCCCACACAAAAACGTGCCGCCCCAAAGGGGGGGCGGCACACAAACTTCTTATCAGCTTTTCTGTAACGAGCACGCGGCCTCCCGCCACGCGCTCCGCAGCTGGTGAAGACAGGCTACATGCCCGCAAGGCCCCGAGAGGCAGTAGCACACATAAATGCCAGGGCCAGGATCACGAGCGAACCGGCAATATCTGCCAACACGCCCGCAACACGGCGCTCAAACAGCCAGCTCTCAAAGTGCGGGGCGACGTTGCGCCAAACACGCCACAGCAAGATGCCCATACCGATGACGCCCGGGATATTGAGCAGTAGGATCTCGGAGCACAAAAGACCGATCAGGTTGCCGGCGGCAAAGCCCGCATCGCCCTCGCAGTATTTGCGATAAATCATGTACAGCATGTACGCCACAAACGGCTGCAGACACGCCGAGATAAACGTAACCACCATCGAGGGGTCCTGAGAAAAGACATCGGTGAGCTTATCCACGCTCGTGGCATCCTTAGAGGCCAGGAACAGGCCAATGACCACAACGGGCACCACGCCCAAGATAACCTCGACCAGAGTAAACAACTTAGCAGTCAGATCCTCGCTAGCCGTATTGAGGTGAGGCGCCCACTCAGGATGAGCATGTGCACCGACCTTCTTGTCCTTCTCGGCACGATCGGCCTTTTTGCCCTCGGCAACCCGACGACCAGGATCCTTGCGAGTCCCCGCCGCAGCAACCCGAGCCCGAGACTTCTTACCCATACAAAAACACCCCATCAGGTAGTAGATAAACTAAAAGTCGCTACCCAGTGTACCCCACCCATGAACGGTACCGTCCCAACCAGTCCCCAAACAAAACGTGCCGCCCCAAAAGGGGCGGCACACAAACTTCTTATCAGTTTTTCTGTAGTGAGCACGCGACGACCCAACGCCGGAGCGCAGGGCGGGGAAATACCTTTGCCTCGCGCGACTCTGCGGAGCCGTGAGCGAGAGGGAAAGGTATTTCCCCGCCCTGCGCTCCGCAGTCCACGTTCGTATCGGCGCTAGTAGTTCACCACCTGCTCCTCAAAGTAAGCCTTCGGGTGGTTGCACACCGGGCACACCTCGGGCGCCTCGGCACCAACATGCAGGTGCCCGCAGTTCAGGCACTTCCACACCTTCACGCCCTCGCGCTCAAACACCTCGCCCGACTCAATGCGCTCGACAAGCTTGTTGTAGCGCTCCTCGTGAGCCTGCTCGACAGCACCGACGCCACGGAACTTCTCGGCGATCTCGGTAAAGCCCTCCTCCTCGGCGGTCTTGGCGAACTCGTCGTACATCGTGGTCCACTCGTAGTTCTCACCCGCAGCGGCATCACGCAAGTTGTCCAGAGTGTCGGGAACGGCGCCGTCATGCAGATACTTAAACCACAGCTTGGCGTGCTCGGACTCGTTGCCTGCGGTCTCGGCAAAGATATTCGAGATCTGAACGTAGCCATCCTTCTTGGCCTTAGATGCGTAGTAGCGATACTTGGTATGCGCCTGGGACTCACCGGCAAAAGCGGTCTCGAGGTTCTTCTTGGTTTGAGAGTTCTCAAAATCCATAGGTGTACTTCCCTTCAACATGCCGCCCGTAGGCTTGGAGCGGCCTTGTCTTTAGGATGCCCTCAAGCCGAGAATTTAAACCTTACAATCCTCTTCTTCAGATTCGGGTTGGCTACACGCTTAGCCAGCGGTCACCCTCGAAGCGGCAAAAGCCCTCGCGCTCCAAGTCGGCCAAAATGTCTGCGACAAGATCGTGATCGACCGACTCTCGGCCGGCTGCCGTCTCCATCTCGTTAACGCCTGCAACGGCTTCATCGAGCGTAATGCCCGACGGCCGCCCATCGCGCGCAGCCAGCAGCATGCGCACAATATGGGCGCGCTTTTGACGGCGCGAGCCCTCAAACTTGGACTGACGACTATAGCTCGCCGACCGCCTGGACGGATTGGGCAGCGTCTTTTTAAGATACGCGCCGTAATCCAGCAACGCGTAATACCATGCGCGCGGTGTGTCGGCATCGTCTTGAGGCGCGGCAAAGGGCGCAATCTCATCCACCGCCGCACCAGGGGCCGCCGGACAGGCGGATTGGATCAGCGGCACCAGCTCGCGATCGGGAACGGCCGGCACGTCGGGAAAGAAATGATGCAAAAAGACCGTGCGCACGTTGGTCTCCAGATACACACCCGGCAGATCAAACGCAAACGACCGGATGCCCTGCGCCGTCGCCGGGCCAATGCCAGGCAGCGCGACCAGATCGCGCGTCTCACGTGGAAACTCCCCACCCCAGTCTTCCATAACGCACTGAGCAGCTCTGTGAAGCGCCAGGGCACGCCGATTGTAGCCCATCCCCTGCCAGGCATCCAAAACGTCGGAAGGAGCGGCCTGAGCGAGCGCACGCACGGTCGGAAAGCGGTCGAGCCACGCGGGCATACGCGTCTCCACACGCGGCACCTGCGTTTGCTGCAGCATAACCTCGGAAAGCCAAATAATGTACGGGTCGCGCGTACGACGCCACAGAAGGTCGCGATAACGCAGGACCCCTTCCGAACGAATCATCGAACGAAAGGGGTCCTGAATCATGGCTATGCTCCTTATGCGGCGCTATTCCTCCCGGCAAGCGCACGCACAGGTGGCGTACTCGGGAAACGCATCGCGGTCGGCGAACTTGGAATCGACGGCCGGGAACTGGCGGTGAGCGACGATATCGCCCAGCGAAACGGAATCGAGGTAGTCGCGCATCAGCGCTTGAGCTCCGGCCCACAGGGGATGATAACAGCACGTGCCCATGCGTGCACAGTCGCCATCGGGCGCGGTGCAATCGTTCATGACCATGGGGCCCTGAACGGCTTCAACGACCTGGCGGATGGTGACATCGTCGGGGCTGACCTTAAGACGCATGCCGCCATGGACGCCACGCAGGCTCTCCACAATACCGGCCTGAACCAAACCATGCTGAATCGAACGGGCAAACGAATACGGGACATTGACCTCTTCGGCGGCGGTGCGAACAGAAAGCAGACGCTCCGGGTCCTCGGCAAGCATCGCGAGCATGCGAAGGGCGTAATCAGTCTTCCTCGATATGTCCATTTTTCCCCTTTCAAGGAATAGGAACAGCTCGAACGAGCTCCGGAGCCGAGCTTGCGTCGAGACACCAATGACCGTATGGACGCCCAAATAGCAAAACGGGTGCCCACTGAATGCCGCGTTTGAAGCCTCTTGCATCAAAAACGGCCCATAGTGCAAATCAGTATAACCTAACCCCCTGCTTCGTTGAACAGGCGTTGCGCAACAAACGCTTTGTTTGAACACATGTCTCAAACGGAGCTTGTCCGGGAATTGGAAGGATTTTGTTTTGGGTGAAAGGGGCCGATGGGATCAAGGTCCTATCAAACGCAAAAAGCCACGTCCGAAGACGTGGCTTTAATTGCGTTGGCGGGAAGTACGGGGCTCGAACCCGCGACCTCCGACGTGACAGGCCGGCGCTC
>OLRB01001283.1_pt1 | contig 11041 bp, 15 predicted proteins | sample 1672751 | NCBI WGS metagenome assembly OLRB01 (sample SAMEA3136720, study PRJEB25190) | human gut metagenome | biome: human gut; feature: human-associated habitat; material: faeces | place: Austria | collected 2013
AGGATTAGATGAAGTGGCAAATATTATTGCAAATGTTTATTTAAAGGGGAATTTTTAGTTAATATAATATTATATTAATAAGAGAGAAATATGAAATTGATTAGTAGGAGGAATTAAGGAAATGAACAATACAGGCGAAGAAATATTAGAAATTTTAACACCAAGTGGAAAGTCAGCTCCAGAAATAACACATGCATTAAAATTTATTGGGAATGGAAGTATGGAAGCTGGTCTTTCAAAAATTGGAGATTACTTTCAAAAGGAAGTAAAAAACGGAACTATGAAAGGGGCAATAGGTGGAGTAATAGGTGGAGTAATAGGTGGAGTAATTCTTATGAAAACAGTTGAACTTGTTAAAAAGAAAATTGATGAAAGTAAAAATCATAAAGAAGAAGGAGAAGTTATTTTAAAAGGTTTAAGGGAAGGTTTAAATGATTTCTCAAAAGAAGATAATATTTTATGTGATGATAGGTTATCTGAATGCGAAGGTAAAGAATAAGGTTTTTTATTAATGAATTGATGAAAAGCAAAAAGGTAGTTGCTACCAACAACCACCTTTTAAAGATTAAATAACACCATATTAAAATTATAGCCACAAGCTTTTGCAACTTGCTTCCTTTACTCAAATTATAGCACTAAAGAGATTATATGTAAAATGAAATTGTTATTTTATGGTTAATAAGTTATAATAGTATAAAATAGATTTGATTCGCAATTATATTATATTGTGATTCAAAAAAACCAATAATAGGCATCTAAGGTTTCTTAATTTTAAATTGCTCACTAAAAAATACCGCATATTCTTTTGGAATAGTGCGGTATTTTAATGCTTTAATATCTATTCAGATGTTCTTACTAAACAGTCTAATCCATATTCTTGCATAAATTCATCTAAGATATTTAACCCATTATCAATGTTATAATCATAATTATTTTTTTCAATAAAATCTTTTAGTGCAGAATCATAATTCTCACTAGTTACTTCAGTACTATTAGATGTATTAATAGTATTATTTCTATCACTTATATTATCAGTAATTTTAGTATCTATAATATTATTAGCTTCTTTGTTTTTTATTTCGGCTAAAGGAGAGCTAATAAATGTTGTAGAGTAAATTGCAGTACATAAAAGTAATGATAGAGAAAGATATTTAGTTACATTTGATTTTAACATTCTTTTTATCATCTTATTCACCAACCTTAAAATTTCTATTTAAAGTATTTAAAGCACATATTACTAATTACATTTATTTGAAAATAAGTATAATTATATATTAACATTATAAATACAAGAAATCAAGTTTTTTATTATAAGGACTTTTAAAATGAATATATATCATAAAGTTTAATAACTTAATGAACAATTTTAAGGTAATGTGAATAAAAGGCTAGAAGTACTAAAGGGTATTTTGAGCCTTTTTATTGAATAAAATTGAATTTTTATTTAAAGCAATAAAAAAGGATTTGGATTTATTTCCGAGTCCTTTTTTTGTCTTTAGATTGCCAATCTGAAAATATTTTAGTAAAAAAATAAAATAATTTTACGTTTTTTACTCTACGTTACGGATAATCAAAATGTAAGAAGTGATTAAGAGCTTACAAAATAAAAAAAGAAAGGTAAAAATGTTATGAAAAATAATAAGCTACAAAAATCAATAACTATTAGAGTAGATACTTCGATATATGAAGTTATTGAAGAGCTAAAGTGGAAAGAGAGAAAAACTCAAAGTAAATTACTTAGAGAACTTATTGAATTAGGATTAGAAATTAAGAAAAATGGAGGTAACAACTAATGATAACAATTAATTATGAAGATAAAAGAATTTTAAAGGCATTATTTAATATGAGAGGTGAAGTTGATATATGTAGAGGTGCAAATGGAGTGTCTATAGTATATAGCTATAAAGATACTGAATTGATTATATATAAGAGTTTAGATAATAGATTTTATGTTGAAGAAGAAGAAAGTTTAGTATGTTTTACAACTCCAAGTAGTTTAATAAACTATTTAAAAAATAATTTCCAATAAACTAATGCTGGAGTGACAAAAGCTCCAGCAAAGTTACACAAAAGTTGATACAAGCATTAAATTGCTAATGCTTGTATGAGCTTTTACCTTAGGAAAGTAATTGCTTAATGGAAGATGAATTAAGGAGTAGAGAAGGTGATAAAAATATGATAAACAAAGGAGTAGATTAAGAAATATGGACAAGTGTAATTTTAATTTTAATTGTGGAATGTTTGGAGATACCAAACCGAAAGTAAGCATCAGAGATATGTTTGATGAGAAAGGAGAGCCTATTGTATATGATATATATGGTAATCCAGTAAGAGAAGAATCTCCAGCTACAGTTGGACAAGTTGATAATGAACCTAGAAAGCACGAAAGAGGTAATAATGAGAGAATGTTACCTAGTGGTAACAAAGAGTTAAAGCCAATAACTGTATTAATATGGGCTTATCTTCAAAGCAAGTCTAAATGCAATCATATGGATGAATTTAGATATGTAGCCAAGAAAGATGCAACAACTAAAAAGATTAAGGAGGAAATAACATCATTGAAGAACCTTAAAGGTGGAAAAGTATATATAAATAAAGCTATTGATGATAAAACTATTGGAAAGCATATGAAAATTATGGAGGATATTGGGTTAATAGTTGGAGAAGTTGATGGTTCAGTAGTTATGGAAAACTATAAAGGTAGATATTATAAGCTTAAAAATATTGATGCTTTCAAATACTATGTTTTACTGGAGAATGATTTTACTAGAGCTTTGGTTGGAACTTTAAATGATTTTACCTTATCACTTTATCTAGTATATTACGGATTTAATACAAGTGATAATTGTAATGGATTATGTTATCTAAACCAAGATGTTATATTAGAAAGAATGGGTTTTTCGGCTAGTGGACAAAATTTAGATAAACTTAGATTCGCCAATGCATTACTTAGAAGTAATGGATTAATAAGACAAGCCTATGAAATAACTAAAGATAGCAACGGAAGAGAGGTTAAAAGAAAACTTATAACGGTAGTTCCAAAGTATTGGGAAACTAAGTTATACGATGAAATTAAGAGAGGTATTCGTAAGTTTGATAAAGGCGATAAAGCTATTAAGGAGTATTTAGAATTAAAATAGTGGGGAAATTTATCACTAAAAACGGGAAATTTATCAGTAAAATCTTAAAAAAACGGGAAATTTATCATTAGAAAAAGGGAAATTTATCGCTGAAAAAAAGGAAATTTAATCTATGTAGTAATAGAAAAGTAATAGATAGTAATAGAAAAAAGTAATAGAAGTAATAGACTTAGAGAAGTCTAACGACTTTTCTAAGAGTTTTCTATTTAATAACTAAATAACCTTATTGTAAATGGAAAGTAAAGGAGGGAGTAACAATGGATAGCTCTTATCTAATGGAGTTATCAAATATATATAATAAGGAGTTACAAAAGATTATGGCATTAGAATTAACAAAAGTAGAATTAAAGAGGGAAATTACAAGTGCAAAAGAGAGGGTTGAGTATTTAGAAAGTATTCTAGGAACTAATGAAATTAAGGATTCTTATACTAATGCTAATGATAAGAATTTCAATAAGCTTAGTGAGGATAATTACAACAATAGAAGGATTGAAACTTATGCTAATTGGTTGCTTAAAGGCGAGATGGAGAAAGAAGAAGTTTATTCTTATGATACTAGAACAGACAAGCAGTATAATGATGCTGAGAAGGCTAAGAGATTCATTGCTAAAGGTGAAGGAAATGCAGAAGGTGAAGGAAATGCAGAAGCTCAAGTAGAGAGGTTAAAGACTAATGGTATTCAATATAAATCAAATGCTATTACAATTACACCAGCACTATTAAAGGAACAATCAAATCTTGGAGAAATTTTAAGGGAGTATCAACCACTAAGGGAATTACTAGGTCAAGAGCTTCAGAAGATAAAGAATGGACAACCTACAAGGAAAATTACTATTGAAAAGGATAGAGAACTTATAGAAACACCATTAAGCTTTAAAATGGTAAGGGAGCATCTAGGAGAAGTTAATTCGGATATGCTATTGAGTATTAAGTATAAGAAAGGTTTGGATGGACTAAGACCAGCCCCAACAAAAGTATATGAGAATAAGTTGGACATGATTGATTATAGCAATTGGAAGATGATTAAGAAGTTATTAGGGCATTTATGGCTAGGAGAAACACCTAGTAATGAAGATGATATAATCCTTGTTGCAGATTTACAAAGGGCATTAGACAATATTAAATTAGATGCTATTGATAAGAATATCATAGAAAAGTACAATGAAGGATATACTGAGGAAGACATTGCTAAAAAGTTGAAAATGAATCAATCTACAGTAAATAGGAGAATAGCTTCAATCTCAAAAAGAATAAGCGAATATTTAATAAAATAAATAAAAAAATATTCGTATTTGTTGCATAAAAAACCTTGTAAATCATATAGTATTTGAGGGGGTATATAAATAATATATATCACCTTTAGGAACGACCGAAAACCGAAAAACAAAAGATAAAGGCTCTAGTTCATAATGCTAGAGCTCTAGTTATTAAAAGAAAGGAGAAGCTAATAATTGAGATATTCTATATTATTGAATCTAGATAATGATTTGAAACAGAAGCTGGAACAGATAGCTAAAAAATTACATACTAGCAAAAGTCAAGCCATAAGATATTTAATCCTAAACTATGATAAAGACTGATATTTTCTTCAAGGCTATAATTCATAATAAATACCAAAAACCACTAGGCGATACCAATAGTGATTCTAAATTCCGTATTTAATTGTTCGTAGCTTTGAAGAAAATTTCATTCCTTCAATAGTGATGGCTATGACTCTAATATTCTATATTTAACATAATAAAACAACTCCTACTAGGAAGTAAGAGTGTATCTCTACTATACTAGTTCTTTAAGCTAGAGTATCAGATTAGGAACGGTGATATTCTAGCTTTAAAGATAAGATTGCATTTAAGTGTATAAGTTTAACATATATAGATAAATGCAATCTCTCAAATGGGATTGTAAATATAAGTATGTTTTTATCTTCGTATAAATTCAAAGCTTATTAAATTACTTTATTTGGTTTATAAGTAGCAAGGTATAGTCAAAGGAAGTTACATTGATAAAGAATGTAAGGACAGCTAGGTTATTACCTTGCTACATTAAACAACTAATAGGAATAACCTAATGAAACATCATGTAACTACTAAAGAATAACTATACAACAAGCATAAGATTACAAAATACTCATGATAATGTATAAGTAAGTTGTAATAAGATATGTGTAAGTTGTAGAGTATTAGATGTTAGATTGATATATCTATAAGAGATTGAAATAGGTACATGAGTTGAGTAAAGCAAGTGTATGATGGATTGATACATTAGATGATATGTAGATAAGGTAAGTATTGAGTATGATTAGATAATATTACTATGGTGTTATGAAATAGATAATGTTTTATGGTGTGAAGAAAGAAAAAATAAGAAATTAAAGGTTAAAAATTCTATTGGAAGGATTAAGACCAATAGGAGCACCCTTCTTTTTTTTATCACATATCCAATAGGGTTCACCCCTGCAACGGAGCGAAATAACTTCCCTTATTGAGTTAAAATTATAGGTAATATATGTAATGATAATTATAAGAAACAATAAAAAACAACATAGCAAAAAAGCTCCTGAAGCCAGTTTTTAACTAGCATTAGGAGCTTTTTCCTTAGTGACAAAATTTATTCTAAAGCATAGAGATTAATTTTGTCAACAAAAAATTTTCAGGAAGGAGAAAGCAATGTACAAGAGGATTTATAACTTAAATATGAAAATGAACGCAACTGAGAAAGATGAGTTATCAAGATTGATGCACGAACAACAAAAATCGGCTTCAGACATTATAAGGATGGCTATTAAAAACACATTTGATTGTGAAGGATTTGAGGGTTCATATGATAATAGCATCTATAGAAGTAAGAGAAGGAGTATATTTGACTAATGAAGAATTGGACTAAAGAAGAAATTTCGCTTCAGGAGGAGAAGGAACAGAATATACAAGAGTTTGGAAATGCTATTGGATTCTTGGATAAAGAAAACACTTCTCTATTATCAGGAGATATTACAAAAGGAATATATAAAAAGTTAGTGGCATTGATTCCAAATTTATTGGCATCAGACGAATACTTACTTGCAATTCTAGCATCAAACATAAGTGATTTTAAATTCTATTGTAAGAAGCTAGAGGACTATAGAAAGGCTGGGAATGTTGAAGCTTACATAGCTATACAAAAGGTTAAGACTAGCACTAGTAACAGTATATTGACACAACTAAAAAGTTTAGGTTTAACAAGTGATTCAAGGAATAAGATTCATTTGATATTTGAGGATAGTGAGGAAGATAGTTAATGACTAGAAAGAAGATTGAGAGAGCACGTAAGAAAGGAAAGAAGGATGAATTCATGAAGTGGTTTATTCCAGCAAGAGAAAATGCAATGAGATATAAACTACCACATGAGTATACTGATAAGTTATATTCGATTATATTGAATTATGATAAATGGCATAAAGAAAAGCATGATAAGACCACAAAAGAATATCTTATGCAAGATTATCTCCAGCATCTAAAGGAAGAAAATAGAGAAAATGAGATACTGGAGCTCATGAAGCTAGAGAATTACACAGATGAAGAACTATTAGAGTATGCAAAAAAAGAGAAAATAAAAAATTTAAAAGAAAATAGAAAAAGGAGAAATTAATACTATGGCTAAAGCTAAAAATACAACAACAATAAATGCAAAAAGGATTCAAAATATTGCTTACTACGATTTAAGTGTAGGTTCATTAGTCAATCCAAATATTAGACAACATTTAAAATTAAACCCTATTGGTGTGGTAGTTTCGTTGAGAACATTAAAAGAATTAAGAGAAGAGATAGACGGTTATGAGATATCTTTAAGCGAAATTGATTGTAATCGAATTTTTGATGGTACGGAGCTTACTGAAACTGAAGTATTCATTAAGAGTATTCACGACCATGCATATTTAAGAAATGAATATGATGAAATTAAACAAGCTAGAGAGTTAGATAAAAGTTTCAGTAGGGAAGAAAGACAGAAGATTGCTGATGAACTAGAATTGGAGATAAAAAATGAGTACAGAAAAATCGAAACGGTGGGAAGGCTTAATAAAACCCTTAGAAGAACTTGTGAAGCAAAAATAGAAGAGTTAGGTAGACAATTAAGAGATATACTTTCCACTTTAGAAGTACCTACTGAAGAATCTATAAATAATAGATTATACTCAATAGCAGAGTATAAGCTAAGAGAAATAAAAAATAGATTAGATTATAAGATTACTTATCTTGAGAATATTGTGGAGGAAATGGCATAATGTTAGAAACAAGGATTTTACAAGATGAAATAAGAAGTCTTAGAGCTTCAAATGTCGAGATACGAGTTGGAGAAAACCACCTTTATATTGGTGGTTCTTTACCCCTTAGAAGCCTTTCTTCAGCAATTACAGATAAAAAGACTGGCAAGAAGTTTAGGGAGCGTGTAGAGCCACTAGCCTTCAAACTAGCATTAATGAGCAACAAAGCACATGGATACAAGACAAAACTTTTGAAAAATCATTTATATCAACTTGAGTTCGAGTATGAAAAGTTAGAGTTTGATGAAGTTAATGAGAGAGAGCTTAGATTTTTATTTACATTACCAAAGACAGAAAGAAACTTAGAGTTACTAGAAGATGTATCGGAAGATAATGCTTCATTTAGTTTTGGATTTGTCTGTGGCACTGAAAGAAAACAAATTTCAAGGGAAAAAGGAATAGACTATATAAGAATTATTGATTCATTCCAAGAGCTGAGAGAGATAAGTGTTCTCGACAAATTCACGCTCGCAGCTTATGAAAAAGCCAAGGGATTTAAGAGTTATGATTACCAAAGTGCCGAGAAGAAAGCTGAAAAGCTTGTTTTAAATAAGAATAGGGAGTCTTTGTGTGAAAAGCAAGATATAAAGTTACAAGAGATAAAAGAATATATACAAAAACAGAGAAAAAATGCTTTTTTCAGAGTTGGTGGAGAATTTAAAATACCACTATAGATAATCGGGGCAATAGTTAGCTTAATATTAGTTAGCTATTGCCCCATTTTTTTTGTTTTTGTAGCAAAAATAAATTTTGAAAATGATCACAATCTTATAAATGCTAATCTATAAAAATTTGAAAATCTAAAAATTAAGAGAGAGCTTTTAAGATTAGGATTAAAAGTAAGAGCAGTAGAGATTAATGGAGAAGGATGGCTAGTTGGTAAAGATGTAGCAGAAGCTTTAGTATATAAAGATACTGATTATGCTATAAGAACTCATGTTGACGAAGAAGATAAGCTAACCCGAGGATTTACAGGGTCAGGTCAAAATAGAAATATGATTTGTATAAATGAAAGTGGATTATATTCTTTAGTTTTAAGAAGTAAGTTACCTGAAGCAAAGAAATTTAAAAGATGGATTACATCAGAAGTATTACCACAGATAAGAAAAACTGGAGGATATATCCCGATTGAGAAAGAAGAAGTTGAAATAATTGAATATGATGGTGAAGTGTTAGTTATTTGAATTTTATTCAACTGGTATGGCTTTAGGGTATGCGAGAAATAACGGAAAATCAACGGGTGAACATGGTGGTCACCCACTATTCCCTAGAAAAGATAGAATTGATAAGATTCTTGAAAATGATGAAATAGTGCCAGTTGTACATGAGGTAAAATCATATTTAACTGAAGAACAACTTTACGATTTTATGCTAGAAGCTAGAACTGAAAAATGTAAATCATTTAGAAAATGAGTAACTAATGAAGTATTGCCTACAATCCTTACTTTGAAGGAAGAACTGGAGGAAATAAAACTTGGATTTCATTGATGATAACTTTTCCTGATTATGATAAAATTAATCATATGAATACATAGGAGGAAAAGTGGAGATGAAGAAAAAAGTATGTGCTTATTGTAGAGTTTCAACTACTAATTCTAGTCAAGAATCAAGTTATGAAAATCAGGTGCAATACTTCAAAAGTGTATTGAGTGAGTATGATTTGGTTGATGTATATGCCGATAAGGAAACTGGGACAACCTTTAATAGAGAAGGTCTATTGAAAATGGTTTATGATGCTGGAGTAGATGTAAATAAAGTTAATGATAAATTAGTATTTACTGCTTCAAAAAGAGAGCCTAAGTTTGAAGAAATATATGTTTCTAATACAAGTAGGATAGCTAGAAATGTTCTAATAATTGATATAATAAGGGAACTTAGGAAAAAGCAAGTGTACATAAACTTTATGGATTGGGGAAAAACTACTAGGGATGATAGTATAGACTTAACGCTAACAATATTTCTAGGTATAGATGAACAAACATCTAGAGATATGAGTAGTAAAATTAGGAATGGTAACAAGAAGAAAGCTATGACAACAGATAAGCTTTTTGCTACTAGATTATATGGATATAAATATGAAAATGAAGTCTTTAAGATTATACCTCACGAAGCTGAAATCGTTAGAAAGATATTTAACTTAGTTGAGCAAGGCTATGGAAGAAGAGTTATCTGTAGAATGTTAGCAGAAGAAGGTATTGTCAGAAGAGATGGAAAGTCATTTGCTATATCCAATCTAAAGAATATGCTTCATAATATAAAATACACTGGTGTGAATGATAAGCTTAAATGGAAAATAACTGATAAGTTTTCAGGAAGTAAAGTATCAAAGAATGAAGATGTAATATTAGAAAAATCAAAAAGAATACCAGCTATAATAACTCGTAGTCAATTTGATAGAGTTCAGAAGCTAATGGAAGAAAGAACTACGGAAGAAACCAGGGGTAGAAAGATAGGAGTTCATTCTAGTAGAGTTAATGAGTATGGTAGTAAGATTAGATGTGCTACTTGTGGTAATCAATATAATAGATGTAAAGATAAACAGTATCTTTATTACATTTGCTCTCATAAAAAGAAAGTAAATGTGGAAAAGTGCTCTAATCCTAACATAAGTAGTGTTACACTAGAAAGTTTCATTGAAGATAGTGTTAAAGGTTTTAAAGGAAGGTTAAGAGAATTTCTTTATGAAAGTAAGAGAAGATTAGTCTTTCTTATTCCTGAAGTTGAAAAGCAAATGTCAGGAGATAATGTTGAAACAAAGTTAACTGAGATTAATGAAAAGATTGAAAAGCTTCAAGATAAAGAATTGAATCTATTAGATAAGGCTTTAACTGGTGCATTTGGTCAAGATATTATTGATAGAATGACTTCTAAGATTGCTTTGGAGAAGGAAGAGTTGTTAAAGCAAAAAGAATATTATAAGGATATTGAGCAACAAATATTCTTAGTAAAAGAAAAGCTAGGTTATCAATTCGATTTTATGAAACATATTTACAGTAGAGAAAAGTTTACTAAGGAAGACATTATAGAGTTGGCTAGTGAGATAATTGTTCATCCTGATAAGTCGTTAGAAATAAAGTATCATCATGAAGAAGAGTTTCTGAAATTGTATTCGGAAACTAAAACTTATGACCCTACTGATTTTAAGATATAACAAAAGGTAGTGATTATATTGGAGAAATATGATTATGTATTTAGATGGCTAAAAAAAGCAACAAAGCCAGAAAGGCATATTGAAGAAATGGAGACATTTGCAAAAAAACATCCAATAATATTTATGAAGTTTCATAAAGAATCTAGTTCAATAGTAAAATATGATGAAAATGATTCTAAATATATCAAATCTAAAGAAGAGTTAATAAAGTTATTCAACCAAAATGAAGAAGAATTCAAACCGGTTTTGGAAGCAGTTAAAAGTAAATTTAATTATTAATTATTTAAGAGGTAAGATTTATGGATAATAATAAAAATAGGATGAAAGACAGACCTAAGTCTAAAAATGAATTAAGAAAAATTGATCCAACTGTAGAAATTGCTGGGACTCGTCCGTCTTTACTGACAGAAACAGCATTAATTGCTGACAGCGGAAATTTTTCAATTATAGAAG
>OLRB01001286.1_pt1 | contig 11033 bp, 9 predicted proteins | sample 1672751 | NCBI WGS metagenome assembly OLRB01 (sample SAMEA3136720, study PRJEB25190) | human gut metagenome | biome: human gut; feature: human-associated habitat; material: faeces | place: Austria | collected 2013
ATAATTACACATCAAATATATAAGGAATATAAGTATTACTTATAAAAAACTAAAGTGAAATTTTATTTATTAAAACTATACATAGATAGTATAATATAGTTATTAACTATAAGTTAAAAAAAGTAAAAACATAAAAAAAGCTTTTTATATGGTATAATGAAAACAAGAACTCATATCAACTAAGGAAGGTAGGGATACACAATGAAATTAAACAAAAAATTTAAAGTTCTAGCAATAGGTGCAGCATTAGTATTATCTATAGGTGCTGTTGGATGCAGCAAACAGGAAGAAGCACCAAAAGAAGAAGCTAAACAGGAACAGGCTAAAGCAGAAGTTAAAACTATAAAAGGTGATGAAGTAGTAGAAGCAATGAAAGATGCTAATACTGTAGTAATAGATGCTAGAGATGCTTCTGAATACGAAGCTGGACATATAAAAGGAGCATTAAATGTTTTTGTAGACGAAGCTGAATCTAAACTTGGTGATCTTGAACAGTACAAAGACAAAAAAGTAATAGTATATTGCAACTCTGGTAAAAAATCAGGAAAATTAGCACAGTTATTAGTAGACAACGGATTTACTGATGTTTCTAATGCAGATGGTGTTAAACAGTATGAATATGAATTAGTTCAGGGTAAAGAAGAACCTAAAGCAGAAGTTAAAACTATGAAAGGTGATGAAGTAGTAGAAGCAATGAAAGATACTGCTAACACTGTAGTAATAGATGCAAGAGATGCTAAAGACTTCGCAAAAGGACATATAGATGGTGCTATAAATGTATTCGTTGATGAAGCTAAAGATAAATTAGGTGAATTAGAACAGTACAAAGACAAAAAAGTAATAGTATACTGCAACTCAGGAAATAAGAGTGGAAAATTAGCACAGTTCTTAGTAGACAATGGATTTACAGATGTTTACAATGCAGACGGTGTTAAACAGTACGAATACGCTTTAGTTAAAGGTGAATAATTAAAATAAAATAATAGATTGTTTTTTAGAAAAGACTGTATTTATAAAAATACAGTCTTTTTTTTGTTATTCTCTTCATAAAGTTTACATAAAGTGATATAATTGATAAGGTCTGAAAAATTTGGTTTAAAAAATAAATGATTAAATGATTCAAATTTTTCGATTAATTCGACTAATTAAAAAAAGTTACAAACTATGGTATAGTAATGAAATTTTTAGAGAATTATTATATAATAAAGAATACGATAAAAATAAATATAAAAACATATTTAAAAATGTATTCGATATATATAGAGAGATAAATATAAAAATATAAGCGATAGATAGAATAGATAAAAAAAGATAGATAGCTAATTTTAAATAGAGAAATAAGTTAGAGGAGAAAATAATATGCCAAAAATAATCGTTAAAAAAAGTGCACCTTTAAGAGGTACAGTTAAAATAGACGGAGCAAAAAATGCCGTATTACCAATAATAGCAGCAACATTACTTGCAGATGGAAAATCAGTATTAAAGGGTGTTCCAAATCTTAGAGATGTTCATGTTATATCAGATCTTTTAAGACATCTAGGAGCTGAGGTAACATATGAAGGAACAACTTTAACAGTAGATGCTAGCAATATAACAACTTGTGAAGCACCATACGAATTAGTAAGAAAAATGAGAGCTTCATTCTTAGTAATGGGTCCTTTACTTGCTAGATTTAATCATACAAAAATATCTATGCCAGGAGGATGTGCTATAGGAACAAGACCAATAGACTTACATCTAAAAGGATTTAAATCACTAGGAGCAGAAGTAGAAATAGATCATGGATTTGTTGAAGCGAAGACAGAAAAATTAACAGGAAATAAATTATACCTTGATTTCCCATCAGTAGGAGCTACAGAAAACATAATGATGGCTGCAGCATTAGCAGAAGGAACAACTATAATAGAAAATGCAGCAGAAGAGCCAGAAATAGTAGACTTAGCTAACTTCCTAAATGAAATGGGAGCAAACGTTAAAGGTGCGGGAACAAATACAATAAAAATAAAAGGTGTTGAATCTTTAAAAGGTGCTGAACACACAGTAATACCTGATAGAATAGAAGCAGCTACTTATATGGTTGCAGCAGCTATGACAAAAGGTGATATAACTGTGGAAAACGTACTTATGGAACACTTAAAACCAATAATAGCGAAATTAAGAGAAACTGGATGTGAAATAATCGAAATGGAAAATGCGGTTAGAGTAATAGGACCAGAAGTATTAAAACCAATAGATATAAAAACACTTCCACATCCTGGATTCCCAACAGATGTTCAGGCACAGTTTATGGCAATGCTTACAATAGCTAATGGTACAGCAGTTGTTATAGAAACTGTATTTGAAAATAGATTTATGCACGTTGCTGAATTTAACAGAATGGGAGCAGACATAAAAATAGAAGGAAGAAGTGCAATAGTAAATGGAGTTGACAAATTATACGGAGCTAAAGTTAATGCAACTGATTTAAGAGCTGGTGCAGCACTTATATTATGTGGACTTATAGCAGAAGGTGAAACTCAGATAGGTGAAATATACCACATACAGAGAGGTTACGTGGATATAGACAAAAAAATAAGAGCTTTAGGTGGAAATATAGAAATAGTAGAATAGTATTTTGATTTGATAATATACCTAAGGTTTATTAATGATGCACAAAATAATAAATATACAAGATAATAATAAATTGAAATGTGATATAATGTAATTGTGAGATTGAAACAATTAAAAAGATTTAGAGAAAAAGAATATTTATAACAAAGGAGTTTTTGAAATGGCAAAAGTATCTGGTGTTGATATAGGAATAGATTTAGGAACAGCTAATGTTTTAGTATACGTAAGTGGAAAAGGAATAGTACTTGAAGAACCTTCAGTAGTTGCAATAGATAACAAAACAAATGAAATACTTGCAGTTGGTCAGGAAGCTAAAAAAATGATAGGTAGAACACCTGCAAATATATCAGCTATAAGACCTCTTAGAGATGGTGTTATATCTGACTACAATACAACTGAAAAAATGTTAAAACATTTTGTTGAACAGATAGTTGAGAAAAAAGGATTCGGAAAATTTGTAATGCCTAGAATAATGGTATGTGTACCAACAGGAGTTACAGAAGTTGAAAAAAGAGCAGTTGAAGATGCTACAAAACAGGCAGGAGCTAGAGAAGTTTATGTTATAGAAGAACCAATAGCTGCTGCAATAGGAGCTGGAATAGAAATAGGTGAACCAAGCGGAAATATGATAATAGATATCGGTGGTGGTACTGTCGATATAGCTGTAATATCTCTTGGTGGAGCTGTTGTAAGTGACTCTATAAAAATGGGTGGAGACAAATTCGACGATGCAATAACAAAATATATGAAAAAACAGCACAACCTTATAATAGGTGAAAGAACAGCTGAAAAAGTTAAAATAGAAATAGGAAGTGCTTTCAAAAGAGAAGAAGAAAAATTCATGAAAGTAACAGGAAGAAACCAGATAACAGGTCTTCCATGTACTGTTGAAATAAGCTCAGCTGAAACATTAGAAGCTTTAGATGAATGTGTAGAACAGATAGTTGTTACTACTCACTCTGTACTTGAAAAAACACCACCTGAATTAGCTGCAGATATAAGTGAATCTGGAATAGTTATGACTGGTGGAGGATCATTATTATATGGATTAGACAAAAAAATAGAACAGAGAACAGGAATAAAAGTTAAAATAGCTGACAATCCTTTATCTTGTGTTGCAACAGGTACTGGTGCTGCATTAGGATCATTAGATATATTAAAAACTGGTGGTTCTTTCAAATCAATGCCATCAGAAGAAAAATAATAGAGTATAAATAATCAAATATTAGAAAGACTAAGGATTTATTTAAAGTCCTTAGTCTTTAATAAATAGAGTAATTGGGAGAATATTATGTTAAATATAGACCAGATAAAAGAGATAATACCTCATAGATACCCATTTCTTTTAGTTGATAAAGTAGTTGAACTTGAAGAAGGAAAAAGAGCTGTTGGTATAAAAAATGTAACAGCTAATGAGCCATTTTTCCAGGGGCATTTCCCAGAATATCCACTAATGCCAGGTGTTTTAATAATAGAAGCAATGGCACAGGTTGGAGCAGTTGCTATGATGTCTCTTGAAGAGAATAAAGGGAAACTAGGAGTATTTGCAGGTATAGATAAAGTGAGATTTAAAAGAGAAGTAAGACCTGGAGATACACTAAGAATGGAAGTTGAGATGAAGGCTTTAAAAAGAAATATAGGAAAAGCAGATGCCGCAGCTTATGTTGACGGTGAATTAGTGTGCAAAGGTGAGCTAATGTTTGCACTTACAGAAAAATAAATTTATGCAAAAATAATAATTTGTTTTTTAGTTTGAAATTTATATTGACAAAATATATAATCTATTATAAAATTAGATACGTTGAAAAAATAGACAATCTTGATTACCTTATCAAGAGAGGCTGAGGGACAGGCCCGATGAAGCCCGGCAACCACCCACAATGGGAAGAGGTGCTAATTCCTACAGGATTTATCCTGAAAGATGAGGTTATGTTAATTAGTTACGTATAATTAACCTCTTCTTTTAGTGAAGAGGTTTTTTTATTATGAAAAATCTTTTGCTATATGAAGCAACAAGAAATTAAACAATACCCAGTGTAAGAAAGTAATAAGAAATAAATTTTTGGAGAAATCCAATGGGAAAAATCCATTATAGGAAGATTCGAGAATATAAAAGGTAATTTCAAAGAAAAGGGAGGACAGAAAAAATGGCAAGACATTTATTTACATCAGAATCAGTAACTGAAGGACATCCAGATAAAATCTGTGACCAGATATCAGACTCAATATTAGATGCATTACTTGAAGCAGATCCAAAATCAAGAGTTGCATGTGAAACTACAGTAACAACAGGATTAGTATTAGTAGCAGGGGAAATAAGTACATCAGCATACGTTGATATACCAAAATTAGTTAGAGAAACAGTAAAAGAAATAGGATACACAAGAGCTAAATTCGGATTTGACTGCGATACTTGTGCGGTTATAACATCTATAGATGAACAGTCAGGCGATATAGCAATGGGTGTTGACGAAGGATTAGAAAGTAAATCAGGAGAAGTAACTGAAGAAGAAATAGAAAAAGTAGGAGCAGGAGACCAGGGTATAATGTTCGGATTCGCTTGTAACGAAACTCCAGAGCTTATGCCATTACCAATATCTTTAGCTCATAAATTATCAAGAAGATTAACAGAAGTTAGAAAATCTGGACTTCTTGACTACTTAAGACCAGACGGAAAAACTCAGGTAACAGTAGAATACGAAGACAACAAACCAGTTAGAGTTCATACAATATTAATATCTACTCAGCACAGTGAAGATGTAACAACTGAACAGATAAAAGCAGATTTAATAGAACATGTTATAAAAGCTGTTATACCAGCAGAACTTCTTGATGAAGAAACATTATACTATGTAAATCCAACAGGTAGATTCGTTGTAGGTGGACCACAGGGAGATACAGGACTTACAGGAAGAAAAATAATAATAGATACTTACGGTGGATACTCTAGACACGGTGGTGGAGCATTCTCTGGAAAAGACCCAACAAAAGTTGATAGATCTGCAGCTTATGCAGCAAGATACGTTGCTAAAAATATAGTAGCAGCTGGACTTGCTGATAAATGTGAAATAGAATTATCATACGCTATAGGTATAGCTAGACCTTTATCTATATTCGTTGATACATTTGGAACTGGAAAAGTTTCTGAAGAAAAACTAGTAGAACTAGTAAACAAACACTTCGACTTAAGACCAGGTGCAATAATAAGAGACTTAGACCTTCTAAGACCAATATACAAACAGTGTGCAGCTTACGGACACTTTGGTAGAACTGATATAGATCTTCCATGGGAAAGAACTGACAAAGCTGAAATACTTAGAAAAGAAGCTCTAGGCGAATAATAAAAACTAAAAATAATAAAAATTAACTAGAATTTTATATGCATACACTTTTCATTTGACGAGTGTGTGCATTTTTTTTGTAAAATATATTATTATAAATATAGAAATATTTGAATGGAGGGGGATTTTGTGGGTAAATCTTGGACAGTAGAAGAGATAAGAAAAGAAATGAAGAAGATGGATAAAATTCTTGGGAAAAAAGGCTCAGAGCTTCCTATAAAAATAAATAAGAGAATGACTAGAAGTCTTGGAATGTATAAATTCAAAATAGAAGATAAAAAAATAATACCTATTTGTTTTGAATTTGCTCCAAAGACAGTATCTGGGGAATTTGACGAAAAGACAGTTATTGGAATAATTAGACATGAATACGCACATTATGCTGCTAATGATATTCATAAAGAAGCGTGTGGACATGATAGAAGGTTTAAAAGTATATGTGAATTAATAGGAGCTCCAGGAAATGCTGTTATGAAAAAGAGATAAATCTATCTATCTTAAAACGAACTTATGTTTGAAAAAAACTTGTACAATTAGTATAATTAATCTTATATGTAGTTAAAATATAACATAGGGGGTGAAAAAGTGGAGAGAATAGAGGGATTGATAACCGATATAGTATTTCAAAATGAGGACAATGGATACACAATCGCAAAACTTACAAATGAGGACGGAGAAATTTCTGTTGTTGGGTGTATGCCAACTCTTTCTGTAGGAGAAACGGTCGAAGTTGAAGGTAAATGGGGAAGACATAAGGTATATGGAAATCAGTTTGAAGTTAGTAATTTTGTACCAGTTACACCGACATCTATTGAAGGAATTAGGGTATACTTGGCATCTGGAATGATTAAAGGTATCGGTGAAAAAATGGCAAATAAAATAATAGATAAATTTGGTGTTGATACACTAGATGTAATCCAAAATGCTCCAGAAAGACTTCAAGAAATAGATGGAATAGGAAAAAAGAAAGTTGCTCAGATTGTAGAAAGCTATGAAGAGGATAGAGAGCTTAGAAAGATAATTCTTGAATTGGCTCCATTTGGAATAACCCCAAATCTGTGTTTAAAAATATATAAAAAATACAACAATAGGGCTATGAAGCTAATAAAATCCAATCCATATAGGCTTGCAGAGGATATTAGAGGAATAGGATTTAAAATAGCAGATAACCTAGCTCAAAAGATAGGTATAGATAGAGATTCTAAGGATAGAATTTGTCAGGGGATAATCTATGTGTTAAAAAATGCACTTGGAGAAGGACATACTTTTTTACCAGAAAATGTTGTAGAAAAAGAAGCGGTAAAACTTTTAGGAGTAGATGTAGAAAAAATAGATGACTGTCTATTGGATTTGGCATATGCTCAAAAAATTAAGCTGGATAAAGTTGGAGATTTTCTACTTGTATACCTTATGAACTATTATCTTGCTGAAAATGGCGTGTGCAAGAAACTTATAGAGCTTGCAACATTTGATTTTAAAAAAGATAAAAAAATAGACATAAATAGTGAAATAGAAGCTGTAGAAAAAGAAGAAGGAATAAAACTAGCTAATAGGCAGAGAGAGGCTGTTACAGAGGCTCTACAGAGCGGTGTTAGTGTTATCACAGGTGGGCCAGGTACAGGAAAAACAACCACTATAAATACTATAATAAAGATATTTAAGCGTCAAAAGAAGGAAGTAGTACTTGCAGCGCCAACAGGACGTGCAGCAAAGAGAATGAGTGAAACATCAAATGAAGAGGCTAAGACAATACACAGACTTCTTGAGATGGGATATTCTACAGACGATGACTTGGTATTCTTTAAAAATGAAGATGAGCCTATAAAAGCAGATGTAATAATAGTAGATGAGGCATCTATGATAGATATTTTACTGATGTTTAGTCTTGTAAATGCTATAAAACCTGGAACGAGATTTATAATTGTTGGAGATAGCGACCAGTTGCCTTCAGTAGGGGCTGGAAATGTGCTTAGGGACATAATAGATTCTCAAGTTATTAAAGTTGTAAGACTAGATGAGATATTTAGACAGGCTCAAGAAAGTATGATAATAGTTAATGCACATAAGATAAACAACGGAGAAGCTCCGTATTTAAATGTAAAAAATAAAGACTTTTTCTTCTTAAATGCAGCTACAAATGAGGAAATAATGAACACTATAATAGGGCTTGTAGAAACTAGATTGCCTAAGTTCTATAATGTAGATTCTTTGGATGACATACAAATATTAAGCCCTATGAGAAAAGGAGATATTGGTGTTACAAATATGAATATAATTCTGCAGAGGTACCTAAATCCGCCTTCAGAAAGAAAGGTCGAAGTTACTCTAAACAAGAGGATATTTAGAATAGGTGATAAGGTAATGCAGATAAAAAACAACTATACAAAGAGTTGGAAAAATGAGGATGAAACAGAAAGTGGAGATGGTATATATAACGGAGATATTGGATATATTTATTATATAGACAAGAATAAAAAAATTATCTACGTTATGTTTGAAGGTTCAAGAATAGTTGAATACAATTTTGAAGAATTAGACGAACTCGACCACAGTTTCTGTACTACAATACACAAAAGTCAGGGTAGTGAATTCCCAGTGGTAGTAATACCAATAGCGTGGGCACCGCCTATGCTATTATCTAGAAATCTGCTATATACAGCTATAACTAGGGCAAAGAAATTAGTTGTACTTGTAGGAGATGTTAAATATTTAAAACAGATGATTCAAAATAATAGAGTGAATGCTAGATATTCAAACTTAGCCTTAAAGCTTAACCGGATAAAAAGAGAAGGAGTGCTAGAATAATTGAATTATCTATCATTGATTATGGATTTTTTCTTTCCACAAAATATAACCTGCTTAATATGTCAAAAGCCTATAGATCCAAACAATACATATTCTCTTTGTAAGGACTGCTTTGAAGAGATGACATTTATCAAAGAAGAGTGTCCTAAATGTGGAAAACCTGTAATAAATAGGATAAATTTTGAAAAGGACGATGATGAAGAGGACAAATTTACAGATGAGGATATTAAGGAAATAGAGGATAACTGTATAATTTTGACGGGAAATAGTGAGTCAAAAAATGCAGTGAATTTGAATATTTACGATGATGAGGAATATATTTTAGAGAAATTTGAAGAGTATAAAGAAGGATATGGAGTAAATAAAAATAAAGATTTAAGCTCTTCAAAAGTAGAGTACAGTAGATGTAAATTCTGTGAGAATAAGAATTTTTATTTTGATAGGGCAATATCTTGCATAGAGTATTGTGATAAGAGTAAGGTGTTAGTGCTTTCGTTGAAATACTACGGAAATACGTATATGTCCAGATATATTGCCCAGGTAATGAGGGATAAGTTGGAATTTGAGCAGATTTCTGCGAATTATATAATTCCAGTTCCTCTACATAAAAAGAGAATGAGGACGAGAGGGTTTAATCAGGCTGAAAAGATTGCTAGTTATCTATCTGATTATACCAAAATACCTATAATAGACTGTATAAAGAGAAACAGAAATACAAAGAGACTTTATGCACTTAACAAATTTCAACGTGAAAAAGAATTAAAAAATGCATTTGAAGTTAAAGATGGTAGTGAAAAAATAAAATGCAAAAGAGTACTTCTAATAGATGATATATTCACAACAGGAACTACAGTAAATGAAATTTCTAAAAAGCTTAAAATATACGGTGTAGATGAGATAATAGTTTTGACATTCTTGACTAGAAATATAGATTAAGTGTGGGAAATATTTATTAGAATAAAGAAAAATATTGACGAGTTAAGATAAATATATTAAAATATGTAAAGATGTTCAGGTCTGTGGTTGAAAGTCCAAGCCAGTCGCAGGCAAAGGGATCCACGTAAGCTAGTCCTAAAAGCGGGGCAGTGATCATAGTGCGGCCTAGAAGTAAGACCTACCGATATTCAAAAATAAATTCCAATCGAGAGAGAGTAGTAGTGATGCGAACCAGAGCGAACCCTCCAGTAGGCGAGTGTGGGGGAAAAGACCAGGTCAGCTGAATATCTAAAAAAAGAGATGAAGCAAATGCTTCATCTCTTTTTTTGTTTATTTTATAGTGTAAAGCAAAAATACTTTACATAGTTTTGGTAAAATCAAAAATTAAATAAAAAAAGCTATGTTAAATATATAAAAAATAATTAACAATTTAATAACAATGCACACAGTTTTCTGTGGAAAAATAAAAAGCTACACTCAAGTAATATACACAAAAAATTATTTATCAACAAACTTATCCACACTATCAACAGAATAATATCCACATTATCCACCAAATCGTGTGTAAAAATAACTATTAAAAAGGGCTTTTCTCTACAAAATTGTCAGAAAAAAATAAAAATTTATACAAAAAAAGAAGGAAATATAAAACATATGTAGAATATATATAACAAGAAATAAATATCAAGCGAGTACTTTAAAAGCACTAAAAAAGTATAGAAATATTAGCTTGATACCGAAAGGAGAGGTAGTTATGAAACTTACTATATCTGGAAAACAAATGGAATTAACTCAGGGAATCAAGGACAATGTAGAAAGCAAATTAAGTAGATTAGATAAATACATAAGTCCTGATACAGATGTAAAAGTTACTGTAAGCGCTAAGAAAGGAAGACATAAAATAGAAGTAACTATAACTCCTAAAAATGGTCATGTTATAAGAGCAGAGGAATCTCAGGAAAACTTATATCCTGCAATAGATCTTGTAGTTGATAAATTAAAAATACAGCTTAAAAAATATAAAGATAAAATGCAGAAGAGACATCAAGACAATAAGAGTATAAGATTCGATAGTCCAGAAATAAATGATGCTATACTAGAAGAAGAATTAGAAGACTTTGAAGAAGTACCATTCGAAATCAAGAGACGTAAAAAGATAAATGTTAAACCTATGAGTGAAGAAGAAGCAGTTCTTCAGATGGAATTAGTTGGACATGATTTCTATATATTCAAAAATGATGAAACTGATGCAATAACTCTAGTTTACAAACGTAAAAATGGTGGATATGGTATAATAGAACAGGAAGAATACTAAAATATCATGTAAGAAATTGATTATAT
>OLRB01001291.1_pt1 | contig 10998 bp, 10 predicted proteins | sample 1672751 | NCBI WGS metagenome assembly OLRB01 (sample SAMEA3136720, study PRJEB25190) | human gut metagenome | biome: human gut; feature: human-associated habitat; material: faeces | place: Austria | collected 2013
TGAAGAATTCTTAAAACTAATACTTTTTTCATCTTCTAGACTAATTATCTTAATTTTCATTACTAATACCCCAATTTTGATTTATATGTTAATTATATCACAAATAGGTATATCATTAGTAAATTTTTAATAAAGTAGTAGTTTACTTATTTTCACCTGGATCTGGTTCTTCAAATGCTGGTGCTTTTGGATCTTTTAAATCACCAAAATACTGACCTGGTGTAGATAAATTTAGATAAATCTTAGCATCTTTTGTATCTCCCCAATCCTTTAATGAACCTGTTCCAAGCATTTTATTAAATGCTTCTCTAAACATTGTGTTATGTGCTTCTTCACGTTGTAATAAATATTGAATAGTTTCTCTAACATACTTATCTTTTATTTGTCTATAAAGATTTTCATAAGTTGTTTTAGTTCTTTGCTCATTACCTATATTAGTCAATAAATCTGCTGCTAAGTCACCTGTTTCATTTACATATGCAGCTGTCCATAAATATCCTGAAGAATTAGCAAGCATTGGTGTTAATCTTGAAGTAGTAGTTGCTTCAACTGCTCCAACTTGTGCTGGTGGTGCTGTTACATCTTTACCATTTAATAAATTAATAGTTTCTGCTACCATTTCTGCATGACCAAATTCTTCAGCAGCAATATCTAAAAATAAATCCTTTATTTCTTTATTATCAACTCTAAAGCTTTGAATAAAATAAGTTAATGCTGCTGTTAACTCTCCATTAGCTCCACCTAATTGCTCCTACATTAAATTAGCATATGTTTAATTAGGCTTCTCAACCTTTACTTCACGTATTAAATGTTTCTCATGCTTAAACATATTCTCTCCTTCTTTCACTAATATTAAACTTATTTTAAATGTTCTTTATTAGTTTTTCTTAGTTCATTAATCTTATGCTAATTTATTAATTTTTTTATTCAAATACCTTAGGTATCATTTAATTAATTTATATTTTGTTATGTATACTCTTATTTCAATAAACTTTAATTTAAATCTATTTTTTCAATTCTTATATCATCTAAATTTACTTCGACTATTGCCATAGATAAAGGTAGTGAAAATCTTTTTCTTCCACATGAACCCGGATTTAGATATATAATATTATCAATCTTTTCATTGCTAAACTTATGTGAATGACCATAAATAACTAAATCTACTTCCCTTAAATCTTTTGGAATATCTGCTTTATCATGAACAAGATAAATTAATATTTCATCCATTTCTATTTCTCTATATTCTGGAAGAGTAAGACCCCACTCATCGTCATCATTATTTCCTCTTACAACAAAAGTTTTTGTTATACCCTCTAATTTATCGATTATATCCTTATTCCCTATATCTCCTGCATGAATTATGTAATCACATTCTTGAAGACGTTCAACTACTTCTTCTCTTAATACTCCATGTGTATCTGAAATAACTCCTAATTTCATATAACTTCTCCTCTCTATAATTAATTATTTATAATCTTATCTATTATTGCTCCAATTACAATTCCTACTGTATAACAAATTAAATCACTCCATAGGAATCCAAATCCTAATATTAGCCCACCTAAAGTTGTAGCTCTTATTGAATCAATCCAAGGTGCATGATAAAGCTGACTTATTTCTATTCCATAGGAAAATATTATTGATATTACTAAAATGAATATAGTAGATTTTTTGTTAAATAAAAAAGAAAATAAGAAAAATACCATAAGTGCCCATAAAGCATCTCCTGAATAAGATGATATTATTTGTGGTAATCCCTGAACCTTTCTTGATAACAAACCTAGTATTATTGTAATTATCGTTAAAATTAAATATAAAATTCTATTTCTTCTCATAATCTTTCCTCTCTTATACCAATATTATACTAAAATAAATAAGAGCTTAATAGAAATTTCTACCAAACTCTCACTTATTTAATCTATTTTATTAATTTTAAAATCATTTAGTATCTTTTCAACTACTTCAACATCTGCTGGTACCCATTTTTGTGTTGATAGTTCTTCTAAGGAAACCCATTTAGCATCATTATGGGCATTTAACACTAACTCTCCACCACATATTTCACAAATAAAACAATGCATTGTTAAGTGAAAGTTTGGATAATCGTAATCTACTGTTGTTAGATATTCTAAATTATTTATATCTAGTTCAAGTTCTTCTTTTACTTCTCGAATTAATGCCTCTTCTCTACTTTCTCCTAATTCTATTTTTCCACCTGGAAATTCCCACATATCTGCAAATTCTCCATAGCTTCTTCTTGTAATGAATATTTTATCTTGTTTTTTTATTATTGCTGCAACTACTTCTATTGTCTTCATATGTTTTTCTCCTAAATAATTATTGTCTTGTTTGCCTTATTAATCATACTTGGTGGAATTTCTTCATTAAGTTCCCATATAAAACTAATAGGTTTATTTCCACTATGACTTCTATACTCACAAGTTCCTAAATAAGTAAATGGTGATGTAAGTCCATCTCTAGTTTTATATTCTCTAACAAAAAGAGCAATCTTATTTCCTGTTTTTAAATGATTAATATATCTTTTCCCCGTTGCACTTTCTGTTGAAGTTTTACTTTGAGTTTGCCAGTGAAATAACCTTTCATTGATTGCATAATCTTCATATAAAGTTGATGGTGAAAAATCCTTATCACTTTTATTTAATGTAATAAAAAATATATCAATTCCTTTATCCTCAAAGTACTTAACTCCTTCCCTAAAGGCTGGTTTCTTTTCTTCATTATAATATCCAAAGGCAGCCATAATAACATCTGTTGAATAATCACAATGTAAATCTAAAGGGCAATCAAATCCTAAGTTTACTTTCTTATCTACAAGGTTAAGATGATCAAAGTTATATTTTAATATTTCACAAGCTTCATTCATCATTACTTTATTATTTAATAGCTTATTAATACCTTCTTTTATTGAAGTTAATCCTATCTTTTCTGGTGCATCATTATAGAATATATAATACATCATATTTAGCATTAAAGACTCTTCATTTGTAAATTCTACATTAGAAATATCATCATTATTTTTTATTAATCCTATAACAAATTCAATAAACCTTCTTGAATTTACAAACAACAAGTTGTATAACTTTTTAGTTATTTCTACTTCATTTTCTTCTGTAAAATCATCTCTTTGCTCTGCTATTACACACATTCTTGAAAAACTTCTATCTTTAGTTTTACCATAGAAATCTACTAATGATAAGTTATGATATTTTAAGAAATTTTCTAATGTTAACTCTAAATCTGTATCATTTTTAAAACTTCTTAACTTACTTAACAAATTTGCTTTTGTATTACTAGCTGATTTAATATTTCTTAATATATATTCCTTTGCTTCCTTTTCTAGTTGAATATAACATCCTTTTGGTAGTGTTAAAAATCCATTTTCAATATAATCTTTTACAGGCTTATTTGTTTTTCCTATTAACGCCCTAAACTTATCCTCAAAATTATAGTTTTTATGTGCTTGACCTACAAAATCAAGAACCGTTAAGCATTCTTTTTTATCATGTAATCTTAATCCTCTTCCTAATTGCTGCAAGAACACTGTTAAACTTTCAGTTGGTCTTAAAAATAATATTGTATTAATCTCAGGAATGTCCACACCCTCATTATAAATATCAACTACAAAAATAAACTTTATTTCTCCTTTAACAAGCCTTTCTTTAGCATTATCTCTTTCTTCCTTTTTACTTTCAGAAGTTAATGCTATTGATTCTATTCCTGCCTCATTAAATTTGTTTGCCATAAATTTAGCATGCTCTTTACTAACACAAAATCCTAAACCTACTACTTCATCTATATCAGTAACATATTTATTTAAAGCAACTAAAATATCACTAACTCTTTTATCATTACCAGTATAAACATTATTTAAGTCACTTATGCTATATCCTCTTCTTTGCCATTTTAGCTTTGATAAGTCAACTGTATCTGATACTGCAAAGTATTGGAATGGACTTAATAACTTTCTATCTATAGCTTCTGGTAATCTTATTTCTCCTGATATTCTATCTTCAAAAAATTTAAATATATCTTGATTATCATTTCTTTCTGGTGTTGCTGTTAATCCTAATAATACCTTAGGCTTATAATAACTTAATAACCTTTGATAAGATGGTGCCGCAGCATGGTGGAATTCATCTATTATTATGAAGTCATAATAATCTTCTGATGTTATTTCACATAAATCTTTACTATTTAAACTTTGAATAGAAACAAATAAATGATCTAAGCTTTCTGGTTTTCTTCCACCAACCATTAATTCTCCAAAGTTATTATTTTTTAATATCGCTCTAAATGTTGATCTAGCTTGCTTTAATATTTCTTCTCTATGAACCACAAATAAAAGTCTATTGGCTTTTCCCCTATTTTCTATACAAAAATCTCTATAATCAAATGCTGAAATAACTGTTTTACCTACACCAGTAGCTGCAACTACTAAATTTCTATATTTATTATGTATCTTTCTTTCAACTTTAAGAGTTTCTAATATTTCCTTTTGATATGCATAAGGTCTAATATCAAATCCAAATGACGTATCTTCATCATTATAATTTTTCTCTAATTTTAAAGAAATTCTTAATTGCTTTTTATCTTCTTCTGTTCCAGTATAAGATACAAATTCTGAATCATTCCAATAACTTTCAAAAGTAGCTTCAAACTTTTTAATAATATCAAATGAATCTTGCTCTGTAACCTTTAAGTTCCATTCTAACCCTGAAGTTAATGCTGCATTTGATAAATTTGATGATCCTATGTATGCAGTAGTAAATCCTGTATCTCTTTTAAACATATAAGCCTTTGCATGAAGTCTTGTCCTTTTTGTATCATATGAAATCTTTATTTCAGTGTTAGGCAACTTACTTAATTCTTGTATAGCCTTTTCATCCGTTGCTCCCATGTAAGATGTTGTAATTATTCTTAACTTTTTATTCTGCTCTCTAGTTGCTTCTGTAAGACTGTCCATTATACATCTAATACCACTCCATTTTACGAATGAAACTAGCAAATCAATTGAATCACATGATAGTATTTCCTTATTTAATTCACCTAACATATTGGGTTCTTGACCTGAACCTGTAAATAGCGAACTTTGTGATAATGGAGTTATTGGTCTTATTGCTGCTTTGTTATTAATTGCTCTTTTATTATTTATTTTTGAGTATAGAGCATTAAGCATTTCTCCATTTTTATCTATTTCATATTTTTTAATATCTTCTTCATTTGACACTTGGCTTAATATGTTAATTATGTCATTACAGGCTTGTATTTGTTTTATTAATTTTTCGCTATCTTCTTTTTCTTTGTCTCTAATGTAGTTAAGGGATTTTCTTATTACTTGTGATATGTATTGTGAAAGTATTGCTTTAGCTTCTTCTTTATCTATTTTATCTTTATCTATAATGAAGTTTTCTTGTTCTATGTTTTCTAATTGTTGTAGTATTTCTTTGTTTATTACTTGCTCATAGAGTCCTTCTTTCAATATTGCTCCCTCCAATATAATGAAAATTAGTTTATTATTTAATTTTAGCATATTTGAATATAATAAAAAGCTACAGTTTTATGTAGCTTTTTATTTATTTGATAAAATCGAAGCTTCACCTTTGCAGTACACTATATTTTATCAACCATTATTATCTTATCACTCCTTTGAGAGTAAAAATCGTTGTTCTTCCCCTTAGCTCTAGTCTACCAGCATAATTTACCACACGATGGTATGGATATTTCCCATAAAATTCTGCCTGGCTAAGAACCTTCCCAACAAGACGTGCATTTTTGTCTCTGCCAATAAGTTTAGCAATTTGTCCATATGTAGCTACTTTCCCTTCAGGGATTTCTTCTACAACAGAAAGTATTTCATAAATTAATTGTTCATTAATAACCTTTTTCATATATTCACCTATGATACAACTCCTTACTTTAAGATATTATTATATTTTGCACTGTTTTTTAATAATTACTTCTTCTATCATTTCATTATTATAAATAAAGCATCACTCCACCATGTTCACTTACTGGTAACTCTTTTACCATGTTATATTCTCTAAGTATATCCTATTCCATTGTAAAGACTTTGAAGTATGTTTTAATCCTATAAAAATAGATAATATTAATAACTAATTTAATTTTTATAATGTAAAATAAAAGAGCAACTACTTTGTGATATGCTCCCTCTATAGTTACAGTTTTATTATTTAAACTGTCTACTATAAAGAGATCATATCAACTTGGTTGCTCTTTTTATTGTATTAAATTTACTTATAACATTATCTATTAATTCTTAATTAAAATAAACATCCTTTAATAAAAGCAATTATAAAATTATTTCCATACATCTCTTAATTTCCATACTTCTATGCATTTAATTTTTGCTCCATTACCATTTGAGTAAATTTCAAGTTCATCAAATTTATTCTTAGGATAAATTCTACTTGTCATTGTAGCCTCTCCATTATTAACAAATACTTCAACTGATGATCTATCTATAAATATTCTTAATGAAAATTCTTCTTGCTTATTTAAAATAGCCTTTCTAGCCCCATCCTTATTTTTACCACATTTAGAGCATTCAAGAATTAACTCTGAAATATCTTTATTATAATTTAAACTTAATTCTTCTTCCTCACTTCCTTTTATCTTAACTCCAACTTTATCTGCATCAAATTCAGATAAATCAAATGTAATGTTAAGTTCCATCATTCTTTCATTTGTTTTTAATTCATAACTCTTATTTTCATATACATCTATATTTTCTTCTTGTAAAATACACTCTTCTCTTAGTGTTTTTAATTCCTCAACTGGATTCATCATTATCTTATTATCAGAGCTTAATGTTAATTCACGTGGAAGGGTTAATGCTCCACACCATCCATCTTTTTTAGTAGGCATATCAGATTCCCACATATCCATCCATCCTATTGCAATTCTGCGTCCTTTATCATCTAAAAATGTTTGAACAGCATAAAAATCATGTCCATTATCAAATTCATTAAATGTTCCATGTTCAAATTTATTATTAGAATAATCATAATCTCCAACTATATATCCAGTTTGAAATAAATTAGGATATTTGCCATCTTTCTTTTCAATTCCTTGTGGTGAAAAACTCAATACATACTTATCTCCCAGCTTAAAGAAATCAGGACACTCCCACATATACCCTAGCTCACCTTTGCTTGTTGCAAGTGTTCCAACATAATCCCATTTATATAAATCTGAAGAAGTATATAATATTACTCTTCCTATATTATCCTTTGTAGAATTTCCAACAACCATGTACCACTTGTCCTCATGTTTCCAAACTTTAGGATCCCTAAAGTGATGTATACTATCTACAGGTGGTTTAGCTATAACAGGATTGTTTTCATATTTTTCAAAAGTAATTCCACCATCTTTACTTACTGCAATATTTTGATTTTCGAAAAATATATCTTTTTCTTTATCTATATAATTATGTCCTGTATAAATTAAAACAAGATTTCCATCATCCTCTACTGCACTTCCTGAAAAACACCCTCCCTTATCAAATTCATCTCCTGGTGCTAATGCAACAGGGCAATGTTCCCAATTTACTAAATCCTTACTTTTAACATGTCCCCAATGCATAGGCCCCCAGTTTTCATCATAAGGATGATGTTGATAAAACGCATGATATTCTCCTTTATATTGAATAAGTCCATTAGGATCATTAATCCAATTAGCTGGTGCCATAATATGATATCCAAGTCTATATTCCTTATTTACATTTTCTTTTTCCTTTTTTAAAACTTCTTCTGCTTTTAAAATTCTTTTATCTAACATTATTATTTTCCCTCCACTTTATAAACTATTTACGTTTCCTACTTTTGTCGTATCTAGATTTTCTTTTTTTGTACTAGCTAAAGTAAACATTGATATTATTGTAAATACTAAAACTATACATCCCATTATAATATAAGTACTGCTGAAACCTACAGTATCATAAAATCTACCTATTACTGGTGATAATACTGTTGCACCTACTTGAGAAGCAAACTGATAACCAACTAAATATAGTATTGAAGATAAACGAGTATCAAAATTAGCTGCTAAATATTTAAATACTGCAATGAGCATTATTGGTAATTCAACTGAATGTAGTAATTTCATGCATGATATTAATATTGGCTCTGTTGCTAATCCTGAACCTATAATTCTAAAGCTCATTAACAATCCTGCAAGAATTAATCCCTTTTTAGCACCAATTTTATTTACTATAAATGGTGCCATGAACATCATTCCTGCTTCTAAAAATACTTGCAATGAATTCAAGTAACCAAATATCTGATTACCTATTTCTTTTGAACTAAACATAGATGAATAATATAACGGAAATTGTTGATCATAAACATTATAGAAACAAGTTACACCGATTACATAAAGTATAAAAAGCCAAAACTCTTTTAATTTGAAAAGCAAACACACATCTTTTATTTTGACAGATTGAGCTTTTTCTAAATCTTCATCACTCATTTCTATTGATATAGATAAGATTATAAAGAATAATATGATAGCTGAAATAGATGCAATCCAAAAATTAATATTAGGATTGATATTGAATAACTGTCCAGCAAAAAAAGTAGCAGCAGCCCATCCTAATGACCCCCACATTCTAGAACGTCCATATTCAAAATTATACTTACGCCCTATTTTTTCTACATAAGATTCAATTGCTCCAACACCAGCTAAAAATGCTGTTCCTAAATAAATTCCACCAACTACTGCACCTAAAATTGTATTGTATTTTAATAAAGGTCCATAAACATATATATAAAATGGTCCCACAAAAATTAATAATACACTTATAAATGTAAGTATACTTTTTCTTAATCCTATCTTATCAGAAATATAACCATATAAAGGTTGCATGCATAAAGCAAAGATAGCGTTTACAGAAAATACAATACCAGTATCTGCTCCACTTAAATTTATTTCTTGTCCAAGCCAAATAGAGAATAATGAATAACTTGCTGACCAAGTTACAAAGAAGAAAAAGAAATAAGCACTCAATTTTAAATACACTACTTTTGATTTTGACATTTTTAAAATCCCCCTCTTTTTGTAAACATTTTTATTTGTTAAATAAATTATATGTCAACCGCTTTCATATGTCAACCGGTTTCATATATTTTTTTGTAAAAAAATAACATACTAAAACCTATTAATATCTTTTAGTATGTTATCCATAAATATAAATTTTTTATAATTTTATGTGGTTTTACCCTTTAAAAGTGATACTGGAAGTGCTATCTGAGACTTTTTACAGGAGAAATCTCCTTCAATTTCCTTTATCAATACATCAATTGATGTTTTTGCTATGAGCTCTATTGGTTGTTTTATAGTTGTTAAATCTGGCAACAAGCTTCTACTTGTCTCAGTTCCATCATACCCCACCACTTTTATATCTTCTGGTATTTTTCTGCCACGCTTTCTAGCTTCATTTATAAAGGCTGCTGCAAATAAATCATTTGTTGCAAAAATTCCATCTACTTCTGGATGTTCATTTAAGATTTGCTTTGCAATCTCAATTTGATTTTTACTATCAAATGCCCCCATAACTTCATAAGTTATAGGTAATTGATTACTTGCCCTCATTACATCTTCATATGCAATTTTTCTTAATCTTGCTTGTGTTCTTAAATTAACTTCTCCATCTATATTAATTATATTCCTACATCCTTTATCTAATAAAAGTTCTGTTGCTATCTTTCCTCCATTATAATTATCCGATCCTATGATTGGTATATTTTCTGATAAATATGTATCAATAGATACAACAGCTAAATTATCATTTTTATAATCTAATATCCCCTGATTATGTGTTCCAACTATAATTCCATCAACTTGGTTTCTCATAAGCATTTCTAAATATTTTTTTTCATTTTCAATATTATTAAGACTGTTACAAATCAAAACTTTATATCCAATAGAATTACAAATAGTCTCTATATAAAAAGTGAGTTCTCCGAAAAAAGGATTACTTACAGTAGGTATAATTAATCCTATTAAATTAGTTCTTTTATTAAATAATGAACGTGCAACATCATTTGGAACATAATTAAGTTCCTTCATTGCTCTATTAACCTTTTCCCTTGTTTCCTCACTTATATATCCTCTATTATTAAGAACCCTTGATACAGTAGTTGGTGAAACCCCTGCCTTTTTAGCTACATCTTGTATTTTAACTTTCATATACTTTCCCTTCTTAATTACTAACATTAAATAAATTATATCACATATACAGATTCTTTTATCATTTATAATTCTCTTATTTTCTCTTATTCAAAACCTGCTTTATAATATTTTTAAATATTTTCTTACATAATATTGGGTATAAAATGAAGTTGTGAAAGTAATATATTTTAACAATTAAAAAATACACGATATTTCTATCGTAAATTTTATGGTGAAGATAATTCTCAAAACACATACCAACATAGTATAAAAATACCTTATTAAGATATTTGACTTGATATATATGAGTTTACTTCATTAGGAGAAATATTTAAAATAACTGCAAACTCTTCATTTAATAATCTTTCTGCTTCTTTTATAATCTCCTTGTCAGCCTTATTTAATTTTTTACTAATAGATTTTGAATACCTTTTATTAAATATTAATTTAATTAAATCCTCACATTTACCACTTTTAAGCATTGTTTTGAATTGCTTATTTCTTGTTTTTTCATCATCTATCCATAACGTCTCCATATTAGTCATATCATTTATTAATGAAGTCATATATCCTTTAGAAATTATCTTTCGCATTGGAATTTAAAAATTTCTCATTAGTTATATCTATAACTTTACATACCCCTGTCATACCGTACATTATATAATCATCAATCTTAAACATGAAAAATCATCCTCCTCAATAATATTAAAAAGTGTAGATTTTCCTACACTTTTTAATGTTATATATAATTTATATTAGTGTTCAGGTATAGATTTAAAAATCTAT
>OLRB01001302.1_pt1 | contig 10922 bp, 9 predicted proteins | sample 1672751 | NCBI WGS metagenome assembly OLRB01 (sample SAMEA3136720, study PRJEB25190) | human gut metagenome | biome: human gut; feature: human-associated habitat; material: faeces | place: Austria | collected 2013
TACCCATGGAAGTGTCTTCCCTTCATCAATATATCTTTTTACTTCTTTTGACAACGTATCTGTGATTTCAACATCATCATAATTGTTGAATGCCGGAACAAAACCAAAGTCATTTACAACAATCTGTTTACCTTCGTCAGACTGAAACAGCCAATTTAAGAATTCTTTAGATGCTTCTTTTTCTTTATCATCTGACTGGCTGTTTATACACCAATAAATGGAGATTCCTGTAGGAATGCAATCTTCTTTTACCCCTTTCAACGGAAGTGGAAGAATTCCCATTTTATTTGCCACCTCTTCATCAATTCCACTCAATTCTGGTCCAATCCAATTTCCCTGCTGTACAACCGCAACTCGTTCGATAGCAAGACCTCCTCCGATTTCACTTGAATAATCCACTGCATTTAGTTTGGAAAGATTATCTTTTGATGTAGTATACTTTGTTTCCAAATCAAGAAGAGCCTTTAATGAATCTGCATATTTCAAACCTAGTTGATCTGAATTTCTTAATTCTGTTGCACTTGAATACTCACATGCCAAAGGCGCATTCAACGTATGAAGTCCTGGAATCCAAGTTTCCTTTGCAGCATATTCTTCAACAGCTTCAAGCTGTGGATACTTGTCCTTTAACTTTCCAGAATCAATCTGATTCTGAAGATCAGCAAACGCCTTATCTATCGCATCATAGCTTGTCAATGTAGAGGCATCGATTCCCGCATCTTTAAAAATTTCTTTATTATAAACTAATCCGTATCCTTCTACACTAACCGGTATTCCATAAACTTTTCCATCTAGTGTTACATCATCCAAACTTCCATCTACTGTATTTTTCAACCATTCCTGATCACTTAAATCTTCTACATAATCTGTCATGTTTGTAATATTATCACCTAGTGCATAGATATCAACAGAATCATCACTGATTAACTTTGCTTTTAAATTTGTGTTGTAATCATTTCCCTGAATACTCTCTACATTTATTGTTACATTTGGATTTTCTTCTGTATACTTATCAGCGGCTTCCTGAAGCTGACTTGAAATCTCTGATTTGTTCTGATACAGATTGATTGTAACCTTATCTCCACTGTCACCGCCTTTGCTACTTCCGCATCCTGTCACCATTCCAAGAACCATTGTTCCGCACAAGATCACGCTCACTACTTTTCTCTTCATTTTTGTTTCCTCCTTATGTGTTTAATTGTAATAAATAACTCTCGCTTCATATGCTTTCAGTAAAACTGTTTTCTCATCTTCTATGCAATTATTCAAATCAATCAATTTATCATAATTTGAAATTAAAGTTATACCTTTACGTCCAAAAAATTCATCTGGTAATTCAACAAGCTGTTCCTCTTCTGAAAAACTGCATAATACAAGTAATTTTTCTTTTCCAAGTTCGCGAATATAACAGTAATTTTTCTCACTTTCCTCATAAAGAGGATGAAAATCTCCATATACGATTATTGGATAATTTTTTCTTAGTTGAATCAATTTTTTATAATAACTATAAATTGATTCAGCATCATTAATCTGATTTTTCACATTGATAGTCTTATAATTGGGATTAATTGTAAACCAACATCCTGCATCACCAAACCCTGCATACTCACTATCATCCCACTGCATCGCAGTTCTCGCATTATCTCTACTCTTCTTCTGCACGCATTTGAACATATATTCAGGATCTTCTCCCATCCCTTCTGTTCTCTGATAATATGAAGTAAGAGATTCAATGTCCTCATAATCTTCTATCTTCTCTAGATAGTCATTTGTCATTCCAATTTCTTCACCTTGATAAATATATGGAGTTCCTTGCATCATATGAAGACAAGTACCTAACATTTTAGCTGATTTTTCCCAATATTCTTGATCATTTCCAAACCTTGATACAACTCTTGGCTGATCATGATTATTCCAGTACAAACTATTCCAAGCATTTCCTTGCAATCCCATTTGCCATCTGTTCATAACAGATTTTAACTTACTCAATTTGAATCTTTCTGCTGACCATTTCGAATTCGAACCATTATCGACATTCATATGTTCAAAGGTAAAAATCATATTCAACTCATGTTCTTTAAATCCTGAATATTTTTTTCCATCTTCTACTGTTGTTTCCAACGTTTCACCGACTGTAATCATCGGATATTTGGAAAATACTTTTTCATTTAATTCTTTTATATAAATATGAGCTTGTGGCATATTGTGAGTAAATGGAATCATGTCCCCATATAACTCGCCTTCCTGCTTTTTACCATCTGGGAATTTTTGATCCTTTCCAATCAGATTAATAACATCCAATCGAAAACCATCCACACCCTTTTGCATCCACCAGTTCATCATCTGCTCTACTTCATGTCGGACATTTGGATTCTCCCAGTTTAAATCTGGCTGCTCCTTGGCAAACATATGCAAATAATACATCTTTCTTGCTTCACAGTATTCCCAGGCCGATCCACCGAAAAAAGAACCCCAGTTATTCGGAGGACCACCATCTTTTCCTTTTCTCCAGATATAAAAATCAGCATAAGGATTATCTTCATCTGGCTGACAGCTTTTTTTAAACCATTCGTGTTGATTAGATGTATGATTTACTACGATATCCATCATCAGTTTCAGATCTCGTTTATGCATCTCTCTAATCAGACATTCCAAGTCCTCCATGGTTCCGAACTCTTCCATCACACTCTTATAATCACTGATATCATATCCATTATCTACATTCGGTGATTTATATACCGGAGATAGCCAAACTACATCTACGCCTAGATCCTTTAAGTAATCTAATTTTTCTATGATTCCCGGAATATCTCCAATTTTATCTCCATTACTATCTTTGAAACTTCGTGGATAAATTTGATAAATTACCGCTTCTTTCCACCATTCCTTCTTCATTTAATTCTTCCTCCAGTTCTCTTACTTACCAACTCCGGCTGTAATTCCTTTTACAATATGTTTTTGGCAACTCAGGTAAAAAATCACAATTGGAATCATACAAAGTACAAGTGCTGCTGTCGCCAAATCCCATTTTTTTGTAAATTGACCAAAGAAGAGATATGTTCGCAATGGTAATGTCTGCATTCCATTTTTATTAATAATCAGTGATGGAAGCAGAAAGTCATTCCAAATCCACATTACATTGATCACTGCAACAGTCGCCATAATTCCTTTTAACAAAGGCAGTACAATCAAGAAAAATGTTTGAAACATATTACATCCATCGATTGTTGCCGCTTCTTCCAATTCAACTGGAATATTTTTAATAAAACCATGAAAGAGGACAATTGACATGCTACATCCAAAACCTATATACATAAAAATCAATCCTGGTCTATTCATTAAATGTAATTTACTCATCACATCAACAAGTGGAAGCATTACACATTGAAATGGAATCAAAAGTGCTGCTGAAAATACAATGAATAATACTTTGCTTACTTTTGTTTTGTAACGGACCATCACCCATGCTGCCATAGATGATACTAACAAAATCAGTACTGTTGCAACGCAGGTAATTACCAGTGAATTTATCAACGAATGAAGAAAATCCATTTTTTCAAACGCTTTTAGATAATTTTGAAATGAGAAATGTTCTGGCAAAGCTAAAATATCAATATATATTTCCTGTAATGTCTTAAAAGAACTGTTTACAAGAATCAATATTGGTGCCACAAAAATAATAGCAAGTAATATTCCTATAATTGCAAGAAACATCTTATTTATTGATCTTTTCTTTTGCATTATGCCTCTACCTCCTTTTTCTTTGTAATTGTAAGCTGAATAATGGAAATTACCATTACCACAATCATAAAGATAACTGCTTTTGACTGTGCTAATCCAAATCTATTTTCACCAAATGCTGTATTATAAATATTCAAAGCTAACATTTGAGTACTATTTACTGGTCCTCCTCCTGTCAGAGAAATATTCTGATCAAATAACTTGAATGCATTTGAAATTGACAAGAACAATCCGATTGTAAACGCTGGCATCATCAATGGTAAAATAATCGATTTTAATTTATTCCAACCAATTGCCCCATCAATTTGAGCCGCCTCTAAAACTGAATCTGGTATATTCTGGATCTGAGCTATATAAATCATCATCATATATCCGGATAACTGCCATGTCACAACAATTAATAATCCTATAAATCCTGTTTTCTGATTCGTCAACCAGCCTTGAAGCCAGCCTATTTGTAATTTTTCTCCAATTGCTTCAAATACTTGAACAAAAATAAACTGCCATGTAAATCCTAATAAAATTCCACCTATCAAGTTCGGCATAAAAAAGATTCCTCTTAATAGATTTGATCCCTTAATTTTTTGTGTTACCAGCATTGCTAAAGCAAATCCAATTACATTGACTGTAATCACCGCACAAATCGAAAAAAGAAACGTAAACAAAAACGCATTTCTAAATTGCGTGTCATTTGTGAGTGTAGTTATATAATTATCCAAACCCACAAAATTCTTTGTCTTTCCGACTCCATTCCAATCTGTAAATGAATAACCAATTCCCATAATTGTCGGAATAATTTGAACTACTATAAATGCAAATAATGCTGGACATATAAATATCCAAAACCCCTTTTTTGATTTTTTCATCTCATTACCTCCTACTCTTCAGAAGATTCTTTTCTTTACATTTCATACTATAACAACTTCATAATTATTTTTCAATGGTTTTATATAAAACCTACTTTATATACAAGACTATTTTCCGGTTTTTGTGTACATTTTATATAAAACTTTTTTACTATTCATCTTTATTTTTGTTTTACCCTTAACTTTGCAAAAAAGTTACACTAACTGTTTTTGACCGCTTATACATCGAGAAAAGTCAGCAGTTCTTGCAGGCTTTTTCCACTTTTTCGAAAGGCTTCCATGACTTGTTTTGATTCATAGGCTTCCCTCATTTGTTGTAACTCCAGGAGCCTCTGTGAAAGGACATCTGCTTTCTCCTGAGCCTGTTTAAGCTCACTACTAACTTTAGATATTTCAGCTTCAATCGAAGTTATCGAACGTGTCCTCGCCATAGGATTCTTCCTCCTTTGCATCAATCATATTCCTTAGTGACTGGTTTGTGACAAGTAGATTGCTTATCTCTATAGCTATGACTCGGATATCTCTATCAGATAAGCCGAATGCACTAAGGATGGTTTTCTGTTTCTTGCTTACGGCATGATCAAGACGATACTGACCATTGGATCGTCTTACCATTTCTATTTTCTCCAGCTCCCTGAGTGCAGCCGGAACTGTCATGAAATTAGATCTGATTTCAAGCCTTAACATTGTCTCCTTCAAGAGATTATATATCCTGTTCCTGACGATAAGGGCTATAAACTCTATAAATACTTTAGCTGACAGGGATTCTGCGGTCTGAACCCGCATACTCTTGCAGCCTATAAAGGATTTATCGGCACTGAAAAGCTTTTCAGAAACATCCCGTCCCTTGTATTGGATCAGCGCTTCGGCCGCAGTCATTTTTTCGGAAGTAATGATACAAAAATAACCACATAGCCTTAGTTCCTGCTGGATAAAATCTTTATTCTCTTCATAAGAGATAAGATGCCCTTTCCTGTCATAGTGCAGATCAAAGTAATCATGATCTTTTTATATCTATAATCACTGACTTTATCTACGGTGTATATGAACTGTGATACATCCGTGATGGATCTGGGATACTCTTCATAAAAAAGCGGAACACGGTTTGTATTATCAAAAGCTATGGCGATATTGAATACAGGGATACCCTTGTCATCCTCGGCCTTTCCATACTCGATAAGGTCTATCTCCCCAGCCTGGCAGTTTTTGTTGGTTGAATCATAAGAGATGTAAATCCTCTGTTTATGATCCCTGCGGCTATTCCAATCGTTCAGGAACCCAAAAGTCTGTTCTTTTGTAACGGACTTGAGAAACCGGCATACCTTACTGTCACTGTAGATTCTCATCCCATCGGAAAACAGGGGATGGCAAAAGGCAAAATCGGGATAATACTGTCCCGCATTGTCTTCATTCACAATCAGATACGCTACAAGATCCATGAGGAGACCATTGTCCTTTGGAAACCATCGAGCCAGAAGCTGAGACAGCTTATATTCATTCAATACATAACAGATGATTGCATAGGCCCCAATTCTTAAACAACAGCTACGGTATGCCTCTGGTAATTCTTCTGGAAGAACAGCGTCAGGAAAATATTCCTGATATTTCTCATTCGGATACATCAGGGTGTTATCCGATGGATGTGCTTTTCCGATGATAGTTCTTAGTGGCACAGCATACTTCTTTTCAGGATTGTAGTTTTGGCCATACTGAAAAAAGAATGTAGGTTGATCTCCCTTTTTTTCGGGTGATGATCTTACCTTTTTCAGCAGGTATCCGGACCGTAAAATCGTAATACATTTGATCTCCTCCATTTTAGTGCGACTATTACACTAAAATTGTGCTACGAAAATCGTTATCTGGCAAGCCCAAAACGCCTATCCTATGTGGATTTTAGCGTTTTTTTCAAAGGGGCATCCTATTTTAGTGTAACTCAAATGCAAAGTTAACATTTACTTATTTTCATTACCGAGAAAAATATCTAAAAAAAGCCTCTGTCTGAACAAATAGTTTTAACTCATCTATTCATTCAGTCAAAGACCTTGATTCTTTCATCTACACTTATACAGAATTTCCTTTGATCAATGTAACTGGCTGTTTCACATCCAGTCCACTTTTTAATCGATTTTCAAGAATATCTATCATTATTTTTACAGCTGTTTTTCCTTTTTCTGTCACATCCTGATATACCGTTGTCAGTCTTGGATAGCAATATTTTCCTAATATATTTCCATCAAACCCTGCAATTCCAAGCTCATCTGGAATTGTAACACCTTGCTTTTGAAAATAATGGATTGCTTCAACTGCAAACATATCTGACAAGAAAAATAACGCTGTCTTTTTTCCGATAAATTTCATCATCATCTGATAATTTTTATTTCTATCTTGTTCAGTTTCATTAAGTGAAATAAAATCATTTGTCAGATAGCTTTTCCCTGCTTCCTCCCATGCCTTTCGATATCCAATCCAGCGTTCATGATCCACACCGGCATTCTTTCTTGCGCAGACATAAATTTTCTCATATCCTTTTTCTAAAAGATATTTGGTCATTATATAACCACCATTTTCATCTTGAAGACCTACATTAACATAATCTTCTGCCTCTTTATCAATTAAATCAATTGCAACTATCGGTTTGTTTATCAATGTTTTCAATTTAATATAGTTATGATATTTAAATGTAATCACAATCAATCCGTCTACATTCCAAGCTAATGACATATGAAAGATTTCTTCCAAATCTTCCGCCGCATATAGCATCATGTAATATCCTTCTTTTCTAAGAGATTCTTCCAACGCACCAATAACATGACTGTAAAAAGTATCTGAAATAACTGTATTCTCATAATAACGAGATGTATGAATTACCACTCCAATAATCTTAGAACTGTTATTTTTCAAAGCTCTCAGTCCCATTTTCGGTACATAGTGATATTCATCTAGCAAAGCCTGTATTTTTTCCATATTCGCTTTCGATACTTTTTTTACATTTCCATGAAGTACATTATAGACTGTTGTCATACTAACTCCAGCCATCTCTGCAATTTCTTTTATGGTAGTCATAATAAATATCCATTTCTTTCTCACTGTTTTAATACAACTTTACTCAAAATCCAAACTACTGTCAAGTGCCACACTAATAACTCCACATCAGATTTAAATAGTGGGTTACTGTTCAGAGGTTAACTGGACTTAAGAAAACCGATGGTGTAGACTGATAACAGTCAAAGCCATCGATTTTCTTTATCCAAATATCTTGGACACTCTGTCAAATATATTTGCCGATTCTTCCAAGCGCATCAAAACAAGCATGCTCATGCATTGGCAGAGATAATCGATACTTTCGAAACTCCTAAATGTCACGGCCTGCGCCTGTTTCCGCTTATAATTCCTCAGAAGCCGTTCGGCTTCGTTATTCGTGGCAGGTACTCTGGAGTTATGCAAGAACAGCAGATCATTCTGCATGTATTTCTCCATTCTCAAAAATAAATTATACCCGTCTCTATAATAATCATTTGCCGGAATGTCCCTGTGTTATCGGGCACACTATAACAAACTGATCTTTCACTTTTCAGGCAAAATAAAAGAGGTCTTGGCATAAAGGAATCTGACGTATTTTCCATCAGATTGTTTTATCCTGAGACCTCTTGTGTTATCATATGGTTTTGTAACCATGAAATTAATCACAGCTCCTCCTCTGTCAATCCATACCAGACATTTATCTTCCTTAAAACACTCTTAACGTATAACACAATGTGATTCTTTGAGAAACAAGGTTTCCAAAATTCCTAAAATACAACAAGCATAGCCACTTATTTCAGAATCTCTAAAGCCATTTCTTTAGCTTTATTTCCCGAAACCTGATCTATTTGTTCATGCGCAGTTCTATCTTCTTTGTACTTCTTCACATTGTTTTAGTGATTATATTTCCTGTAATATGCTATACTTTTTTCTCAAATATCGTGCCATGTTTACTTCTAAAATTATCCTACTGTTTTTCTTTTTGTTAAAATATTATTCTTCTGCCTCTTCCTCATATTCCAATATATCCCCAGGTTGACAAGAAAGTTCCCTACAGATTGCATTAAGTGTAGTAAAACGAATCGCTTTTACCTTTCCAGTTTTTAAATTAGATAGGTTTACATTAGTAATCCCAACTCGATCTGCGAGCTCATTCAAAGAAATTTTCTGGTCTGCCATGACCCGGTCAAGTCTTAATATGATTGCCATATCACATGCTCCTTTATATCGTGGTATCAGATTCTTCCTGTAATTCACAGCCATAGCCAAAAACACGAGAAAGGAAGAGGAACAAAAATCCTAATAATCCCAGTGTAATACAATTTACAGTACCTGGCTGGTTTATAAGGTCAATACCTGGAGAAACCCCTCCCCATATATGTGGAAGCAAAAACAATACCAACTGCTTACTACTTGCAATATATATTAAAACAATTCCAATTTTTCGAACAGATCTCACGGTGATTTTTGAAAAAGGCTCCCTCATCTGGACAGCATAAACTATGATATTTCTTACAAACCATAAAATAAATAGCCATGGGAGGTAATTTGTTAATAACATCGCAATTCCATAGGAATACCAGACTGCTTTTGGATTCGCCTTTGCTGCTTCAGTTCCCAACATCTCACTTGATAAGTTACTAAAACTCCCCATTTTACCAAGCTCAAGTCGAAACATTTCCTCCTCAACAATTTCTTTGCTAGCGCTTACCTTTTCTGGTGCCACCCTCAACATCCAAAAAACATATACTAAACAGATTCCCGTTAGAAGAACCATGAGAAAAAGAGTCACTCCCATAATTCCTTGATACTTCATTTCAGGTCTTCCATCTCTACGCTTATAATAAGCTTTCTTTTCATGTTTATCTCCCATAATAAATTCTCCTTTCATTTTCTATCTCTATTCCTTGTATCTCCATTTTACTACGCGCATTTCACAATTGTCAATAAATATTTATCGTTTATCAATAATTTATCTTGATGAATACAAATAAATACTATATCTCTACATTTTCTAGATAACTCTCTTCTCTTCGAGTCCTTCAAAAAATAACATCTAGACCGTGCTTGTTAATTTAAAAAAGTAGAATATAAAAAAATATCTGATCAAAAACAAAATAACAGTAAGTACTTGTTTATGATTTAAAGGTTTTTAACAAAAAAGACATGCGTTATTTAACACATGTCTCTCTAGATTTTTATATGAAATATATGTAATTATCACTACCGACTGGCATTTGGTTGAATTTATTTCTTAATAACCCTTTTATAAATACCATCTCCAAGTGAGAAAATTCCCAATAAACCAATCACAATTTTTCATTCACCTAATTCTCAAAGGCCTGCCAAAGCTATTTTCTCTCTTCGCCTATATAAATCTATTCTCTCTGATTTACAATTCCAAAAAACAATGTCTAGACTTTACTTTTTTAGCATAGATTTGATTTCTTCTACTCCATTTATCTACCCTCTCTATCTACACATCTCTATCTACACATCTCTTCTTGATTTTTTGTTTTTCATTTGCCTGTTCCAAATGTTTTGCCACTTCTATTGCTTCCTTGACCTTATTTTCTCCCAAAACAGCTACAACCCGATCCATATCATATGTTACATTTAACAAAGCTACATTTTCTTTCTTTATAACAGATATTTCCTCTCTCAATCGATCCACACGACTTTCAAGATCCAGATTTCGATCTGATAGCTTTTGATTTTTGCTTTTCAGTTCTAAATATTTGCTATATAATGCCTGTATCATATTCGCAACTTTTTTCACCAAAGGAAATATTCTCTTCCGATAAGATTTTGCAGACTCTAAAGTTCCGGCTTCTGGCAGCCATTCTTCCGGATAATATCCATACTCACGTGCATGTGAGTCAACAAGTCCAGCTTTTGAATTTAGTGCAGAAAATCGTTTCTCTAACACTTCTGTCTTTTGAATTACTGTCTCTCTCTCTTTTTCTACCTGTTCTTTTTCCTTTTGAATCTCATTCACGCATTCACTGATATCATGCAAATTATGTTCCAATAACTTCTTATGTTCCGTTAATTCTTCTACTTCCTGTTCTCGAACCTTTTTCTTGTAATCCAATACAGAAAGATGTGTTTCATGAGTTCCTTTCTGCTCCCATTCTATCTCATTTTCCCTCATGACCATAGCTAGTTTCTCCTTTTCCGATTGCACCCATTGATTTAACTCCGTCTCACTTCTAGACCCACCTTTAAATCCTAATGATGATAAGGCTTGTTTTAAAGATACTCTTGTATCAAGTCCTCGCTTACTTCCTGTAA
>OLRB01001314.1_pt1 | contig 10869 bp, 13 predicted proteins | sample 1672751 | NCBI WGS metagenome assembly OLRB01 (sample SAMEA3136720, study PRJEB25190) | human gut metagenome | biome: human gut; feature: human-associated habitat; material: faeces | place: Austria | collected 2013
GATAGGTTTGGATGATGATGTTGGTTTTGACTGTATGTAGTTTTGAAGGTACATGGAATATAGACAGGAATGAGAAGCAGTGCGAAAGCACTGTTTTTTTCTTTGCAAAATTAAAACGGAGTATCTTTGTTGACAGCAAACCAAAGTGTAAATTGGAATTTTTCCATAGAACGAAATGTATTAAGATATCAGATTAATAGATATAACAACTAACTTGATCTATTTTAACATCGCTTGACCATATTTAACGAATATAGATAAAAAACAGATTGCACTCTATTTCTGCTTGACAAATCATACTTCTACGAGCTAATATATGACACATAAAGTTTATTATTTTAATTTCTAGGAGGAGATTATTATGAAGATGTGGAAAAAAGCAGCAAGTGTAATGCTTGCATCAGCTATGGTATTTTCATTAGCAGCATGTGGAAGTTCGGGAGATAGTGGAAAGAGCGGAGGCTCATCCGATTCTGACACTTTTAAGATTGGTGGTATCGGACCTACAACAGGAGATGCAGCAATCTACGGAACAGCTGTAAAGAATGGTATTCAGCTTGCAGTAGATGAGATCAACGCAGCAGGCGGAATTAACGGAAAGCAGATTGAATACAAGTTTGAAGATGATCAGGCTGATTCAGAGAAATCTGTGAACGCTTACAATACTCTGAAAGACTGGGGAATGCAGGCACTGATCGGAACAACAACTTCTACACCTTGTACAGCAGTTGTTGAGGAGACTCATTCAGATAACATGTTCCAGCTGACACCATCTGCTACAGCAGTAGACAGTATCCAGTATGACAATGCATTCCGTATGTGTTTCTCAGATCCTAACCAGGGTAGCGCATCAGCAGATTACATTGCAGAGAACAAGCTTGCAACAAAAGTAGCAATCATTTATAACAGCTCTGACACATATTCATCAGGAATTTATCAGACATTTGCGACAGAGGCAAAGGCAAAAGGACTTGATGTTGTAGCAGCAGAAGCATTTACAGCAGATAACAAGACTGACTTCTCTGTACAGATCCAGAAAGCAAAAGATGCAGGTGCTGAACTTGTATTCCTTCCAATTTACTATCAGGAAGCTTCTCTGATTCTTGCTCAGGCAAACAAAGCAGGATTTACACCGAAGTGGTTCGGATGTGACGGTATGGACGGTATCCTTGATCTTGATGGATTTGACGCAAGTCTTGCAGAAGACTTAATGTTCCTTACACCATTTACAGCAAATGCTACAGACGAAGCAACACAGAAATTCGTTGCTGATTACAAAGAAGCATTCGGAGACACACCGATTCAGTTCGCAGCAGATGCTTATGACTGTGTATACGTAATCAAAACAGCAGCTGAGAAAGAAGATGTTACACCGGATAAGAGCGTATCAGATATCTGTGACGCACTTAAAAAAGGTATGACAGAGATCACATATGATGGACTTACAGGAAAGAGCATCACATGGTCAGAGGATGGAGAGCCTACAAAAGATCCTACAGTAGTTGTTGTTAAGAGTGGAGAGTATCAGGTACTTCAGGCAGAAGATGCTGCTGAATAATTGATATATCAGATTCGTTTAGAAAAATAAATACAGAGAGTAGCAACGCTCTTTGTAGATACATTAAAAGAATAGGAGAAGTCCCCCCGACAGACATCGTTTCTGCCGGGGGACTTCTTTTAGGAGCAGTGTTAGTCATTTGATTTACAAGATGTTTTTCCGTTGGTGTGGCCATAGTTTCAAGCTTGTGAATTTTCTATAGCATGCTGTTCTATCTTTGTGCTATTATTTATATTATACTTTTTATAAATGTAAGATATGGTGTGCTTCTGAAGAATTCTGAAGAAGCTTAAGAAAGGAAAAAATCATGAATACAGTAAAAGTAAGAAATATTGAAATTGGCGCTGGAATCCCGAAAATCTGCGTACCTATTGTTGGTGTAACAAGAGAAGAGATTCTTGCAGCAGCCGAGAATATCAAGTCAACAAAGGCTGATGTTGTTGAGTGGCGTGTTGACTGGTATGAAGATATCTTTGATTTTACAAAGACAGAGGCGACAATGCAGGCACTTCGTGAGGTGCTTGGGGAGATGCCGATTCTTTTCACATTCCGCACATCAAAAGAAGGTGGAGAGAAAGCAATCGAGACAGAGGCTTATGTTGAACTGAATCAGAATGCGGCGAAGACAGGACTTGTTGATCTGGTAGATGTTGAAGCATTTACAGGAGATGATGTAGTGAAGGATGTTGTTGAGACAGCACATGCAAATGGAGTAAAAGTGATCGCTTCGAACCATGACTTCCACAAAACTCCGGCAAAAGAGGAAATCGTATCCCGTTTAAGAAAAATGCAGGATCTTGGAGCAGATATTCCGAAGATCGCTGTGATGCCACAGAATAAGAAAGATGTTCTTACACTTCTTGCAGCAACAGAAAAGATGGCAAGCGAGTATGCGGATCGTCCGATCATTACAATGTCTATGTCAGGAACAGGTGTGATCAGTCGTCTCTGTGGAGAAGTCTTTGGATCTGCACTGACATTTGGAGCAGTTGGGAAAGTATCTGCACCGGGACAGATGGGGATTGAAGATCTGACAACAGTACTTGGATTACTTCATAAAAGTCTGTAAATAAGAATCCGCGAAAGAAGAAAAAGACAGTATTCTTCGGTATAGATAGAAAAAAAGGAAAATGTTGTCTTTTTTCTTACAAAAAGTTAAAAAATAACACAGGAAAACAGAGCGGATTCTGTTTTTTGTATTGATACGAGAAAATAATTATGCTATAATCAATTCAATTTAAAAGGTTAAAGTAGTACCTTACAAAAATATAAAAAGGATGAGAGGGACGGATATGAGCTTTATTTCATATTTAGTAAATGGACTAAGTCTTGGCAGTGTCTATGCGTTGATCGCGCTTGGATACACAATGGTATATGGAATCGCCAAGATGTTGAACTTTGCACATGGTGATGTGATCATGATCGGTGCATATGTAGCTTTGATCACAATGAAGCAGGCAGGACTTCCTACCTGGGTGGCAATCCTGATTTCAATCATTGCCTGTACAGTACTTGGTGTTCTGATGGAGCGTGTAGCGTATAAGCCGCTTCGTAATGCAACATCTTCACTTGCCGTACTGATCACAGCGATCGGTGTCAGCTATCTGCTTCAGAATGTAGCACTTCTGATCTTCGGTGCGAATGCACAGACATTCCCATCAGTGATCAAGTGGAGCGGACTTTCACTTGCAGATGGCAAGCTAAATATTTCAGGAGAGACAATTATTACGATCGTAGTTTGTGTGGTTATTATGATCGCATTGATCACATTTGTTCAGAAGACAAAACCAGGACAGGCGATGCGTGCAGTATCAGAGGATAGAGGCGCAGCGCAATTAATGGGTATCAATGTAAATGCAACAATTGCTCTTACATTTGCGATTGGTTCCGGACTTGCAGCAGTAGCCGGTGTGCTTCTGTGTTCTACCTACCCGAGCCTAACACCATACACAGGTGCGATGCCGGGTATCAAAGCATTCGTTGCAGCTGTATTTGGAGGAATCGGTTCCATTCCGGGTGCATTTATCGGAGGAATTCTTTTGGGAATCATCGAGATACTCAGTAAGGCATACATTTCTTCCCAGCTTGCAGATGCGATCGTGTTCGCAGTTCTGATCGTTGTGTTGCTTGTGAAGCCTACAGGACTTCTGGGCAAGAAGATTCAGGAGAAAGTGTAGGTGGATGGAATTATGTTGAAGAATATGAATAAAACAAAGAGAAGTAATCTCATCACGTATGCTATCGTGATTGTAGCTTTCGTAGTGATGCAGACTTTAAGCAGCACAGGAAGTATTTCCAGTCTTTTGACAGGACTTCTTGTTCCGCTTTGTACATATATTATCCTGGCGGTTTCTCTGAACCTTGTAGTAGGTATTCTCGGAGAACTTAGCCTTGGCCATGCAGGATTTATGTGTGTGGGAGCATTTTCCAGTGCATTTTTCTCAAAATGTATGAGAGATGTGATCGAGAATTCGATTGTACGATTTCTGCTTGCACTTTTGATCGGTGTTATAGTAGCAGCAATCTTCGGTGTTATCATCGGAATCCCGGTACTTCGTCTGAAAGGCGATTACCTTGCAATCGTTACACTTGCATTCGGTGAGATCATTAAGAACCTTGTAAATGTCCTTTATATTGGAAAGGATTCCAAAGGATTTCATTTTGCAACAAAGGACGTTATGGCACTTGACATGGATCCAGACGGAACAGTTATCCTGAACGGTCCGCAGGGAATCACAGGAACTCCGAAGGATTCAACTTTCCTGATCGGATTTATCCTGATCATGGTGACATTATTTATCGTACTCAACCTGATCAATTCCAGAGACGGACGTGCGATCATGGCGATCCGTGATAATGTAATCGCAGCTGAGTCTATCGGAATCAATGTTACAAAATATAAACTCATGGCATTTACAATTTCAGCAGCTATGGCCGGTGCAGCAGGTGTTCTGTATGCACACAACCTGTCAACACTGACAGCAAATACAAACAACTTTGGATACAATATGTCCATCACGATTCTTGTCTTTGTAGTACTTGGTGGAATCGGAAATATCCGTGGATCTATTATTGCAGCAGTTATCCTGACACTTCTTCCAGAGCTTCTCCGTGGACTGTCTGATTACCGTATGTTGATCTATGCGATCGTTCTGATCATCATGATGCTCTTTAACTGGGCACCAAAGGCAATTGAGTGGAGAGAGAAGTATCTTCATTTTGGAAAGAAAAAGGAGGCTTAAGTAAGAATGAGTACATTATTAGATGTAAAAAATCTTGGAATTTCTTTCGGAGGTCTCCGTGCGGTAAATGACTTTGACCTCAAGATTCAGAAAGAAGAACTTTACGGATTGATTGGACCAAACGGTGCCGGTAAGACAACCGTATTCAACCTTCTGACAGGAGTATATAAACCGGATTCAGGAAAGGTTCTTTTGGACGGAAAGGATCTTACAGGAAAGAAAAATATTGAGATCAGTAAGGCCGGAATTGCAAGAACATTCCAGAACATCCGTCTTTTCAAAGAACTGACTGTTCTGGATAATGTTAAAGTAGGACTTCACAACCATCATCATTACTCTACGATCGAAGGAATCTTAAGACTTCCGAATTATCGTAAGGTAGAAAAAGAGATGAATGAAAAGGCGATGGAGCTTCTGAAGGTATTCGATCTTGAGAAGTTTGCGTCATATAAGGCTGCAAACCTTCCTTACGGGCAGCAGAGAAAACTGGAGATCGCCAGAGCACTTGCGACGGATCCAAAGCTTCTTCTTCTGGATGAGCCGGCAGCAGGAATGAACCCGAACGAGACAGGAGAACTGATGGATATGATCCGTTTCGTAAGAGATGAGTTCCATATGACGATCCTTCTGATCGAACATGATATGAAACTGGTAAGTGGTATCTGCGAGGAGCTGACAGTACTCAACTTCGGTGAAGTACTTGCACAGGGCAAGACAACAGATGTACTGAATGATCCTCAGGTAATCAAGGCATATCTGGGAGAATAGGGGGAAGATAACAATGGCAATGCTTGAAGTCAAAGACTTAGAAGTATATTATGGAATGATCCAGGCAATCAAAGGCATTTCCTTTGAGGTAAATCAGGGAGAGGTTATTGCACTGATCGGCGCAAACGGAGCCGGAAAGACAACAACACTTCATACAATTACAGGACTTCTTTCTCCAAAGAAAGGTTCTGTTATGTTTGAAGGAACTGATATCACAAAGGTCCCGGCGCATAAGATCGTGTCTATGGGAATGGCTCACGTTCCGGAAGGACGAAGAGTTTTCGCTGAACTGAGTGTTTATGAAAACCTGAAAATGGGCGCCTATACAAGAAAAGATAAAAATGAGATCGAAGAGAGTCTTGCAAATGTTTATAAGAGATTCCCACGTCTGGAAGAGAGAAGAAATCAGATGGCCGGAACACTCAGTGGTGGAGAGCAGCAGATGCTTGCCATGGGACGTGCACTGATGTCTAAACCGAAGATCATTCTGATGGATGAGCCTTCTATGGGACTTTCTCCAATCTTTGTAAATGAGATTTTTGATATTATCCAGGCAGTAAGTGAGAGTGGAACAACAGTACTTCTTGTAGAACAGAATGCAAAGAAAGCTCTTTCTATCGCGGATCGCGCGTATGTTCTTGAGACTGGTAAGATCACAATGTCAGGAAATGCAAAAGACCTGCTGGAAGATGAAGCAGTTAAGAAAGCGTATTTAGGAGAATAGGAGGCGATTCAGGTGAGCAGCAATATTGTAATTACAATGGCAAGACAGTATGGAAGCGGTGGTAAGACAATCGGAGCTATGCTTGCAAAAGAGCTTGGAATCAACTGTTATAGCAGAGAAATCCTGCGTATGGCATCCGAGGAAAGCGGAATTAACGAGAGACTCTTCGGCATGAGTGATGAGAAGATGAAGGGAGCCGGCTGGTTCAAGATCCTCAGTCGTCCATACGACGGAGAACTTCTTCCGCCGGAAGATAAAGACTTCGTTTCAGAAGAAAATATCTTTAACTATCAGGCAAAGATCATCAAAGATCTGGCTGAGAAAGAATCTTGTGTAATCGTTGGAAGATGTGCAGATTATGTTCTGAAAGACAATCCAAATGTTGTCAGTGTGTTTGTTCATGCAGATGAGAAATTCTGTCTTGATCGTGCGATGGAGCGTAACAGTATGACAGAAAAAGAAATGAAAAAATACATCGAGAAGACGGATAAATTTCGCGGTGATTTCTATCGTTACCATACAGGACACGAGTGGGCAGATGCAAGAAATTATGATTTGTGCCTGAACAGTGGAAAGCTTGGATTCCAGAAATGCGTGGAAGAGATTAAAGCATATATCAAGATCAGATTTGATCTGTAAATGAAAGAGAAAACAGACAAAAGAAACAAGTCTGCAAGAAGAAAGAGATACGGTTGCGTATCTCTTTCTTACTATCTGAAACGTGTTGCATGCAGGCGACATCGTTTCATCTATCTGAAAAGCGCTGCATACAAGGCGGTATCGTTTCATCTATCTGAAAAGCGCTATATACCATGCGACATCGTTCTACAAAATGTGAACTGATATCATGCTATACTGTGACAGAAATAAAATAAGTGTAACTGTTCAGAGCCAACCTCCAAAATGCTACGCATTTCGTCGGTGTGGCGTATCCGCCAAATAAAATTTCAAAAACAGTTTTAAAAATGCAAGCATTTTATACCTGTTTTTGAAATTTTGCTTGGCTCTGAACAGTTACAAATAAGTTATTCAAATTACAGTTAGAAAAGAGGTAAAGTTGATGTCAGGAAAAAAAGAAAAGAAGCATTTTATAGTAGGAGTTATAATGGTTGCAATTATCGTCGCAGCAACAGCAACAATGATCTATTGTTACATAAACCGTTTTGATCCGCAGGAATATGTACAGGCATTTTTAGATGTATCTTATAAGCAGAAAACAGAATCCTATATAAAACAGACCGGCATTCCCGAGAAAGAAGCAAAACAGGTTTTCGAAGATAATCTTGCTTATACAATGGAAAAATTTCCGGAGCATGTAATGACAGACGAGATGACAGAAGAATATAGAGAACTGTTTGCAGATCTTGCAAAGAAGACATCTTATACTGTAGGGGAAGCAACCAGGGAAGAAAATGGAACTTATCAGGTTGTTCTTACAGTGAAACCAATCACATTGCTGAAGGATACTTATGCTGAATTTCAGGAGAAGGCGCAGGAATACGCCACAAAAGTTTCAAATGATGTGATGAACGGACAGGCTATGCCAGAAGAAACACAGATGCAGACAGAAATTTATCAGATCTATTATGAGGTTTTAAGTCACGCGGCAGAAAAAGGGCTGAAGTACGGAAAACCAAATAAAATTGTTCTTCATGTAGAAAAAGATAAAGAGGGAAAATATGAAATCAGAAAAGCAGACCTGCAAAATTTGGATCACCTGCTGATTGAATCTGTCGGAGAAGAACAGGAGGAAGAAAATAGTTAAACAAGAGAAAAAAAGAAAAAAGCGAAAAGAGAATAGAGTGGAAGAATTGGAAAGAAAAACAGAAGAAAAAATGATTCAAAAGAAAGAATTAAGAAGAAAAATAAAAGAAAAACTTTCTTTTACAACAGAAAAATACAGAAAAGAAGCAGACAGAAAGATTACAGAAAGTGTTTTGGAACTGAATGAATACAAGAGCGCAGACTGTGTGTTCTGTTATGTGAGCACAGAGAAAGAAATAGATACATTTTCTATATTGCAAGATATTCTTCAATCAGGAAAGCATCTTGGAGTGCCAAAGTGTACGGGAAAAGGAATTATGAACGTATACGAGATCCACTCATTACAAGAGCTGTATCCGGGTGCATATGGAATTCTTGAACCAAAAGAAGACCCGGAAAGATTGATTCAGCCGGAAGCAATTGATTTTGCTTTCATTCCATGTATCAGCTGTGATAGAAGCGGAAGACGTCTTGGTCATGGAGGTGGATATTACGACAGATATCTGGAAAAGACGCATTGCGTGAAAGCAGCACTTTGCAGGGAGGAACTGCTTGTAGACGAAATTCCGGTGGAGGAACATGATCTGCGGATGGACCTTGTGATTTCTGAAAAAGGTTGTTATAAGATGTAAATAGTAAGGGCAGATTTAACTCGTATGAGTCAGATCTGCCCTTGAAAATTATTTAATCGTTTTCATTTCTGTAATTGGCCAGTAACGAAAGACTGCTTTCCCAAGAATCTTATCTTTGGATACATATGGATTCATCCAGTAGCGGGAATCTTTCGAATCATTTCTATTATCTCCCATCACAAAATAGCATCCTTCCGGTACGGTATAAGGACCATAATTTCCGACCATGTATTCTTTCGTCTCTACATCTTCAAGCGGTTCAGAAGAGCCATCAATGTAGATATGACCGTCACGAATCTCCACGGTTTCACCAGGAAGTCCGATGATACGCTTGATAAAAAGCTGGCTTTCATCATCAGGATATTTAAAAATGATTACATCATAACGTTCAGGATCCTTAGTTAAATAAGAAAGCCGGTTACCAACCACACGATCTCCGGTCATGATGGTGTTTTCCATTGAACCAGAAGGAATCTGTGCATTGACGATTAGAAAATTATCAACAAATAAAGCAATAGCAACAGCCGCCAAAATGGCGATCAGCCATTGGAAAAGTTCTTTCACAGCAGAGTCCTTTTCCTTTGCAGCAGGTTCTTTCGATGTAGATAACATATAAACTCCCCATTTCTGATATTCTTGTTCTTATTCTGAAAGATATCTTGTCTGTGTTAATCAGTATCATAACCGATGCAAAAACGAATCACAATAGAACAGTTACAATCATAACATATCTGGGAGAATGTGGCAAATGTGGGGAAATGAAAATTCTATAAAATCAGATTGCTCCTATGTCAAATGATGACAAAGATAAATGTGTTCAAAACTTCATAAAAGAAGTATAAACAATTCTAAAATAAGCGGTAAATGCACTGACAAAAAGAAAATCATCTGATAAAATACAGCCATGTCAGAAAAGAATAATATGGCGTGGGTATATATAGCAGAAATGTAGATCATTTACTTATGATAGGAGACCTGAATAGGAGGTAGAACAGTATGACAATAGAACAATATTATAGATGGATTAATACAAAATCAGGGAAGAAGATCAAAGATTTTATGAATCGTCTGATCCCGGGACTGATGCCAGAACCAGTACCGGTCAGAGTGCTGGTTAGACAGGAAGATAGATATAATAGAAGATGATGAAATAAAAAGCTTTCGGTTCAAATGAAAAAATCCGAAAGCTTTTTATATTACTACTTCATGTTACTGGTGTAGTAAGTTTGAAGAGACTTCTTAATAACCGGATGCTAGTACAGCGTTTTCAAAATAACTGCCTCATACACTTGCCTGCGAATCCGATTGCTCAGTTGAAAAAGCCTCGACGTAGCCCGCTACGCCTACGTTTTTTCAGCTGAACACTCGAATCCGCATTCTGCGTGAATGAGACAGTTATTTGTGAAACGCTGTACTAGTTACAGAAGCAAGCCGACAGGAAATGTAGCTGAGCGAAGTGACTTGACTGAGTAAATCGAAATGGAAATATGTCTGATGGTGTGATATGATTTGAATGGCAAAAGATATTTTAAGGAACAGACATGCTAGCGTTAAGTTTGCTAAGGAGAATAATAAGGAATGGTTTGGAATTGTAGCATTGTTGCTGTTACTTTGTTATTCGGCGTAAGATGAGGCAGTTTTATTGCACTTTTCCAATTCGAGACACACTGTGTCCTGAATTGAGCTGGTCACATTATCGTGTCTTGATGCGTATAAATGATGAACAGGCAAGAAGATTTTATATGGAAGAATGTGCAAAAGCAGCATGGAGTGTTCGTCAACTGGAGCGGCAGATCAATACGATGTATTATCAATGTATTTTAGCAAGCCGGGATAAGATAGCGGTTGCAAATGAAATTCAAACAACAGAGCCAAAACCAGAATATGAGAAAATAGTGAAGGATCCTTATGTTATGGAATTTCTGCAGATTCAGCCTGACACACATGTATATGAAGGAGATTTGGAACAGGCATTGATTGATCATCTTCAACATTTCCTTTTGGAACTTGGAAGAGGATTTTCATTTGTAGCACGCCAGAAAAGGTTTACATTGGATGGATTTCACAAAAAAGAATAAAAACGAAAATACAAAGCGGAAGTTATAGTAAAGGAGATTTACAATGGAGTTTTGGATTTTTATGTTGATTATGGATTTGCTTCTTCCATTTACGATGATTGGT
>OLRB01001315.1_pt1 | contig 10845 bp, 8 predicted proteins | sample 1672751 | NCBI WGS metagenome assembly OLRB01 (sample SAMEA3136720, study PRJEB25190) | human gut metagenome | biome: human gut; feature: human-associated habitat; material: faeces | place: Austria | collected 2013
AAAAATATTTAAAAAAATTACATATAAAAACAGATTATGTTAAAATAATAAATAAAAATTATCTGAAAAACAAATAAAATATTGCAAAAGACCTGAAGCCTTGTTATAATAATAACTTGAAAAGGGAAAACAATATCTATTAAATGCAGGGATTAATAAAAAAATAGTATAAAACCTGTAGGGATTTGAAATTTACTTGAGTAAATTAAATTTATGTTAGTAAATATTAAGTGAAGAGCGAGAAATAAAAATTAAAAATTAAAAAAAGGAGAGAAAAAAATGGCAACTTTAGTAAGAGTAATGTTAATCGTTTTTACATCTATGTTCGCAGTAGTTTTCGGAAAAGATTACAAGAAAACTAAGGAAGTAAATCAGTTAGAAGATGAAACTTGGAAAAAACCAGGGTTCATAGGATTTGTAGCAAACTTTGCAGATACTTTAGGTATAGGGTCTTTCGCAATAGTTGTAGCTATGTCAAAAGCTTTAAAATTAAATATAAAAGATAAGCACATACCAGGTATGCTTAACGTATCATGTACAATACCAGCGGTTTTAGAAGCGCTTATATTCATAACATCAGTAAAAGTTGATCCAATAACTTTAATATCATTATTAATAGCAGCTGCGGCTGGTTCAGTTATAGGAGCAAAAATAATATCAAAACTTGATGAAGCAATAGTTCAGGTAGTTATGGGTATAGCTTTATTTGTAACAGGAATAGTAATGTTCTGTGGATTACCTTGGATAAACTTAATGCCAGGTGGTGGAACAGCACTAGGATTAACTGGAGTAAAATTAGTAATAGGTATAGTTGGTAACTTCATACTTGGAGCACTTATGACAGCAGGAATCGGACTATACGCACCATGTATGGCAATGCTTTACCTTTTAGGAATGTCAGCAAAAGCAGCATATCCAATAATGATGGGTTCTTGTGCTATGCTTCTTCCATTCTCAGGTATGGAATTCATAAGAGAAGGACAGTATCCAAGAAAATCTTCACTAGGAATAACTATAGGTGGTATATTCGGAGTATTCTTAGCAGTATTATTTGTTAACAGCCTATCTATGGATTTACTAAAAGTTTTAGTAATATGTGTAATATTCTATACAGCAACAACAATGTTAAAGACAGGTGTAACAAAATTAAAAAGCAACAAATCAGAATGCAAAGCAAAAAGTAAAGATTTAACAGATTTAAATATAGACTAATTAGATTTAAATATTTAGACGGATTAAAAGTAGAATAAGATATATTTTTATTAAGGGACTGTGGAAACACAGTCCTTTTTAATTTATTAGTAAATGATATGGAATATATCTAAAATTAGAAAAAGTCATAGTTAAAAAACATAGGCATTATAGATATATTTATACAAAAAGTAAGCAATTAAATTTCAAATGCTTTCTTTTAAAAACTACTGAAAAATAGGAAAAAGTTTTTTAAAAAGTTAAAAAAATACTGAAAAATCAAGCAATATCTTTTTATTCTTAAAGTGAAAAAACTATTGAATAGTTGATGATTTGGGACTATAATCTAACATATGGAAATAAAATAAAGAGGTTATTATTTTATAAAGTCCTTAATTTATACGGGACAAATTATTTTGGGGAGTCCTTATTATATAAGGGCTATTTATTATCATTATTTTAAAAGGGTTAAAGAGGTGAATGTTGTGAAAAAAGTATTATTTCATTTAGCTGATGAAGATGAAAAGCTTAATGGAAATGGAGTCGATTTTCTTTTAAACCATCTTGACTACAGTATAGGTGAAAAAGTACTACTTGTAGGTGATATTGGTCGATTGGGAAAAGAGCTAAGATTAAGCGGGTTAAACGTAACAATACTTGAAGATTCAGATTATGAAGATATGTGCTATTCTCTAGTGCATAATGAAAATTGCAATTTTGTAAAAGGAAAATTAGAATACCTTCCATTTGAAGATAACTACTTTAATAAAGTAATTGTTTTAGAACAGTTTAATCATGCCAGCAATTACGAAAAAGCATCTTCAGAAATAAGTAGGGTTCTAAAAAATAATGGAGATCTTATACTTGAAGATCTTAATATGGATAATATTAAAAATAAGATGAAATATCTAAAAAGAAGAATATGCGGTCTTTGTGCAAATCACTGCAATCCAAGTGAGATAAAAAGAATATTCTCTAATTTAAGATTTGATGGTGTTATGGAAGATTTCGAAAGCAAAAAATACGTATATGTAGCTAGAAAGAGAATGTTATAAAAGCACGTAGCTTTAGAATTTATAAAGCAACATTGAATATATTAAAAAATAAAATAGAATGATATAATTAATAGGTCTGGCAGATTATGCCAGGCCTATTTTTAGAATAGGGAGATGATTTTTTTGATAAATTATGAATTAGTGTTTGTTGTCGTTCTATTCATGGTGTTGGTATCTATTCAGTTTACGCTTAATAAAATTTACGTGGAATTAAAGGATATTAAGAGAATGATGAAGAACAAGGAATTAGAAGAAATAACTGAAAAGGAAAATAAATTTGATTCATTTAGATTTTAAATATACACTCACAATTTAGAAAGGATAGGTATTTTGTTATGAAAATCGAGCTAGGTTATATAAAAAATGATATACAAAATATAGCAGATGCAATAGAGACTGTATTGAAAATAGATGTAACAATAGTAGACGAAAATCTTATCAGAATTGCGGGTACTGGGAAGTATATAAATAAGATTGGTGAGCAGATAGATGGATATGCGTTTAAGAAGTCTTTACAAGACGGCGAGGTAATAGTTATAGACAATCCAAAAGTTAGTCCAATTTGTAAAGAATGTTGTAGAGCTGGTAATTGTAATGAATTCGGGGAAATATGTTGTCCTATAGTCTGTGATGGGAAATCTTATGGTGTGATAGGGCTTATAGCTTTCTCAGAGGAGCAGAGAAAGATAATTGAGGCAAATAGCGAGGGTATGGTAAATTTCCTAACTAGAATGGCTGATTTATTGTCTGGGAAATTAAAGGCAGCGATAAAATCTTATGAGCTTGATATTGAAAAGAAGAAGCTTGAAACACTTGTAGATGGTATGGATAAGTCTGTAGTGTCTATAGATGTCGACGGAAGAGTAGATAAGTATAATTTGAAGTTTAAAAAGATGTTCAATATAAAGGACGATATTACAGGGAAAATTATCTTTGATATTTTTAAATTTATCAAGATTCCAGATAAATATAGAAAAGGGCATTCTTTTAGCTCAAGCTTTAATTATAAAGGTGGAAGTAAGACGATTAAAGGGATTTATAACATGAGTAGAATCGAGCTAAATGGTGAGATTAAGGGTTATGTTATAGATTTTACCGATAAAAAAGAGGCTATTAAAAACTACAATAAAATGAATAAAGATAGAAGCATAATGATTGATAATATAATCGGCGAAAGTGAGTCTATTAAAAAGGTGAAGCAAGAGACGATTATGGCGGCTCAGTCTGTGTCTACAGTCCTTATAACAGGGGAGAGTGGTACAGGTAAGGAGTTGTTTGCAAGGGCGATACACAATCATAGTAAGAGGTCTGAGTATCCATTTATTGCGGTAAACTGTGCGGCTATTCCAGATAATTTGCTAGAAAGTGAATTGTTTGGATATGAGGAAGGTGCATTTACTGGTGCGAGAAAAGGTGGAAAACTTGGTATGTTTGAAATTGCCCACAAAGGAAGCTTGTTTTTAGATGAGATTGGAGATATGAGCTTGCACCTTCAGTCAAAGCTTCTTAGAGTGCTTCAAGAAAAGGAAGTGAATAAAATAGGTGCGAAGTCTAATATTGAGATAGATGTTAGGATAATTGCAGCTACAAATAAAGATCTTGAGAGTATGGTTAAAGAGGGTACATTTAGGGAGGATTTATACTATAGGCTAAATGTTATCCCTATAAAGCTACCTAGTCTTTCTCAGAGAAAGGGAGACATTCCTCTTTTGATAGATTATATGATTCACGATTATTCTGTGAAGCTTGAGAAAAATGTAGAGGGAATTGACGAGGTTGCACTTGATAGGATGCTTAAATACGGTTGGCCAGGAAATGTTAGAGAGCTTCAAAATAGTATTGAGTACAGTGTAAATATGGCTCAGGGAAGTGAGATAACGGTCGATGTTCTTCCAAAGTCTATTTTGGAGTATGAGGAGAAGTTTGAGGAAGATGAGACTTCTGCTATAGAGACACTTGAGGAGCTTGAGAAGAGAGAGATTCAAAAGGCACTTAAAAGATATAGTGTGTATAAAAAAGATAAAGAATTGGCGGCAAAGGCCTTAGGAATATCGAGGGCAACTCTTTATAGAAAAATTGAAAAGTATGGAATTAAGTAGGGGGAAAGAGTTCATTATGTTAGCTACTCAATATCAAAAACCTCACAGGGTATCTTACTAGCGTAAAATACCACAGTGATGTTTTCGAATTATTGAGAGCGCTAATTATAATGAACCCTTTTCTACAGCAATTCTATAAGTTTTCAATTTTAGTTATAAAGAAGTTGCTTTTTTGGAATGAGTTGAGGTTGGAGAAGGTTGTTTTTAGTTTAGTAGGAATTTTTTAGGTTATTTTAGGTTAATAGGAGTTTTTAAAGGTGTTTGGTATATAGTTATAGATTATATTCTCATTTTGAGATTATTTCTCAAAATGAGATTTTTTTATGCCTAAAATGAGAATATGTTGTGTTTTGAGATTTTGATAAGAATTTCTTTTGATTTGATAATTTTTAAAAATAATCATCTCAAAGCTAGTTATTTAGCCATTTGTAATTTTTAAGAAAAATATTTTTAAACTTTGGCACGATGTATGCTTATTATATATGGCGTAATTGAATTATAAGATAATCTAAAAAGATAATTAAAATTTATTTAGAATTATTTATAAATATAGAGATAAGTTATTAAAATACGAGAGATATTAGATTATATGGAGGGTGTAAAATGAGAGATATAAGAAATGAATTAGTTGAAATGTTAAGAAATGAAGTTAAACCAGCAGTTGGATGTACAGAACCAGTTGCATTAGCATTAGCTTGTGCAAAAGCTAAAGAACTTTTAGGTGAAGAAGTTATAGATAATAAAATGTTAGTAAGTAACAATATATTTAAAAATGGAATGGGTGTTGGTATACCAGGAAGTAAGATATTAGGACTAAAAGTTGCAGCTTGTATGGGTATAGTTGGAGGAAAATCTGCAGACGGATTAAGCGTTCTTGAAGGTTTAACTGAAGAAGAAGTTAGAGAATCAGAAAAATATTTAGAAGAACATACTATATCAGTAGAGCCAACAGATTCAGCTGATAAAATATACTTAGAAGTTATGTTAAAAGGTGCTAATCATGAAGTATTAGTTAAGATAAGAGGAAGACACGATAACTTTACATATCTTGCAAAAGATGGAGAAGTTATATTAGATAATGAACCAAAAGAAGTAAGTGCAACAGAAACAAGTGCAACAGAAGAAAGAAAAGAAACTTTAATGGACAATGCTACAGTTGCTGAAATAGTTGATAATGTAGAAAAAATGGACTTTGAAGATATAAAATTCCTTCTTGATGGTATAAAAATGAACAGAGCTATGGCAGAAGTTGGTTTAAGAGAAAAAACTGGTGTTGGTACTGGTTTTGGAATTAAAGAAGCTATAAAAGCCGGAGAATTAGGTGATGACCTTGTAAACTACGCAATGATGCTTACATCAGCAGCTTCTGATGCAAGAATGTCAGGTGTTAAGATGCCAGTTATGAGTTCAAACGGAAGTGGTAACCACGGTTTAACAGCAATACTTCCAATAGCTGCATACAATGAAAGAAATCCTCAGAGCGACGAAAGAGTTGCTAGAGCTTTAGCAATATCTCATTTAATAACTGCATACATCAAAAACTTCACAGGTAGATTATCTCCAATGTGCGGATGTGGTGTTGCAGCTGCAATAGGATGTACAGCAGGTCTTTCTTGGTTAATGGACGCTGAACAGTCTCAGATAGAAGGAGCTATGGAAAATATGATAGCTAACTTAAGTGGTATGATATGTGACGGTGCAAAACCAGGATGTGCTTGTAAATTAGCTACAGCATCTTCTGCAGCAGTTCAGAATGCTATACTTGCTAAGAGAGGATGTATAGTTCCAGGTCTTAATGGTATAGTTGGTAGATCTGTTGATGAAAGTGTTAGAGCATTAGGATGCGTTGGAGATGAAGGAATGTCTGTAACTGACAACGTAATACTTGATGTTATGAATGAAATGAATAAATAAGTCTTTAAATAATCTTAAAATATAATTTTCCAGAGAAGTCGTATCTTTATTGATACGGCTTTTCTATTTTTAAACGCGAAAAAGAGCTATTAATCTCCTCTCCAGGCAATCAAGTTGCATTGTCGAGTTCGATTTAATAGCTCTTTTTTTCGCTAGTTTGTAAAATTAGAGAAGGTATAATAAAGATAAGTTCTTTCTGAAAATTATATTTATAAGACTTATTTAAAGGCTTAGTTTGAGTAAAGAAGTGCGGTTGTTTTCTATTGCACACTTTTGGTAAAAATAGCAATCGAAAATCGATACTGGATATTTTGGAATTATGTTTGTAAGAATTATTTAAAGGCTTATTTTGGTGGAGATGTAATTGAAATATCTGATAAAAAAGTAAAAAACCACCAGACTATTGGACCGTAGTGGTGGTTTTACTATTACTTTTAAACTTAGTTTTAAAAGAGAAAAATAACCGCGCTACCTTCTAAAAGTTATTCTTATCTCTTTTTTATATTATATCATATTAAAAAATTGAGATACCTTTTGAAAGATTTTTAACTTTAAAATACTATTAACTAGAGAATATTTGTGAAATTAAGGAAAAAATTAAATAAGTAGATTTATCTAAGTCATTATAGATAGCATTTTTCTATTAAAGTATTGAAAATACTCAATAATTCGTATAAAATAATCTGTATAACAAAAGAATCGGAGGCCAGAAAATGGACATAACTAAAAAGAAATGGGAAACAATGTACACAGAAGAAGACATTGCAAAAAGAGTAAAAGAACTTGGAGCACAGATAACAGAAGACTATAAAGATAAAAAATTAATGGTAGTTGCACTACTTAGAGGAAGCTTTATATTCTGCGCAGACTTAGTTAGAAGCATAGATTTACCACTTAGAGTAAACTTTATGACAACATCTAGCTACGGAAATTCAGAAGAAACTAGTGGAACAGTTAAAGTATCTTCAGATGTAACTGTAGATTTAGAAGGATACGATGTGCTTGTAGTTGATGATATAACTGACAGTGCAGTGACTATGGATTTCGTGCTTAAACATTTAAAAGCTAAAAACCCTGCAAGTATAAAAAGCTGCGTGCTATTAGACAAACCTTCAAGAAGAAAAGTTGACTTAGTGCCAGACTACTGCGGATATGAAGTAGAGGATAAATTCGTTGTTGGATACGGATTCGACTGTGGAGATTACTTCAGAAACGTACCATACATATTCAACGTAACAGACGAAGATAGATAATTAGAGAAGTAGACCTTTGTATATTTACAAGGGTCTTTTTTATTTGCATATAAAAAATCACTCTAGTTGGGCGCTAAGAGTGATTCCTGAAAAATATTTTAGAGGAAACATTGCTTACCCACAAGCTATGATTTCTCTTTTTTTATTAACTATTTATCTAAATTAAGTATATCATTTTTTTTGAAATTTGTCTACAAATAGATAACAAGCAAAACGAATAGAATTATACACATCTTAAATATATCATTTGAAGAAACAAAATTACAATCAGTTTTGTTTTTTTCGATTACAAATTATAAAAAATGAGGACAAGAGAAATAACTGCTCTATAGCGACAATTCTGCAAGCGACCCATATCCTATAAATGTGTTACACAATAGGATGGGTCGCTGAAGCCTGGAGCACAGAGCAGTTATTCTCATGTCATTTTATTTTATAATATATCCTTCATATCATATAATCCGTTTTCTTTGTCTAATATCTTCTTAGCAGCAAATATTGCACCTTCAGCGAATATTGCATTAGACTGTGCATGATGAGCAAGTGTTACAACTTCACTGTCACCGCAGAATAAAACATCGTGGTCAGAAACTATATTTCCGCCTCTTACAGAACTAACTCCAATATCTCCTGGCTGTCTTTTACAACTTCTACCAGATCTACCAAAAACACCTTTAACATCAGGAAGAACCTCCTGTATTGCAGAAATAAGCATCTTAGATGTACCGCTTGGAGCATCTTCTTTTCTATTGTGGTGTTTTTCAACTATTTCTATATCAAAATCAAGAAGCTTAGCAGCCTGTTTAACTAGCTCGATAAGAACATTTACCCCAACTGAAGTATTGTGAGAAAGAAGCACAGGAACTTCCTTAGAAACTTCCTCAATAGCTGCATCCTGTTCTGCAGTAAATCCAGTTGTAGCAATAACAACAGGAGTCTTAGTTTTTAGAACGTATTTTAACATAGAGTCAAGATTATCAGGATGAGAGAAGTCGATTATCGCATCAGCTTCAATATTGCAATCATCAAAACTCTTGAATAACTTAACATCTCCGTCACAAGTACCTGTCTCAAGAGAACGACTAACACCAGCCACTAATTCGCACTCGCTGTCCTTAGCAACACATTCTCTTAAAATCTTACCAACGCCGCCACTATAGCCACATATAATAACTCTTAACATAAATTTACCCCCAAAATTAAAAATTCAGAAAAATTAATTTCCATGACTTAATTTTAACATTTTAAAGAGAAATATAGTAGGGGAAAATAAATATTATTTCAGTATATCTAACAAAAAAGAAAAAAGCCACCGAAAAACTGTTGGCAGCAGGAACGGTGGCTTTACCTTTACTTTAACTATTAAGTTGAAGAAGAGGTAACCCTCTAAACCTCTACTCCATCTATATTTCTTGCTCTTATTATAACATACTTTAAGAATATGAGCCACTTTTTATAGGCTCTTTTTTAGATTTCATAAACATATAAAACAAGATACAATCTGCTTTAGCATTTAGCAAGCGCCTTATGCAAAGACAGGATAGAATAATAATGGAAATAAAAATAGGATAAGGAATTACCGACGCAGCGACAATGGAGGACGCGTATTTTACTAGCACAAAAGCAAATAACTGCAACACGCGTCCGACCTTGGAGCAAGTGGTAATCCTTATCCTATTTTTCTATTTCCTAGTATTACAACTGTCTTAAATCATCCATTAGTTTTGTTTTTTCACTAGTTTTTTCATCTTTCATCTTCACAACTTTAGCTGGAGAACCAGCAACAACAGCGCCTGCAGGAACATCCTTTGTAACAACAGAACCAGCTGCAACAACAGCACCTTCTCCTATTCTCACACCCTCAAGAATAACTGCATTAGCACCTATCATAACATTGTCCTCAACAATAACAGGATCTGCTGAAGGTGGTTCAAGAACACCTGCGACAACAGCACCTGCACCTAGATGCACATTCTTACCAAGAGTACCTCTAGCGCCGACAACTGCATTCATATCGACCATTGTGCCTTCACCGATAACGGCACCGATATTTACAACAGCCCCCATCATAATTACCGTATTCTTTTCGATAGTAACCATATCTCTAATAATTGAGCCTGGTTCTATTCTTGCAGAGTCGTGAAGAGTATTTTTTAGAGGAATAGCAGAATTTCTTCTATCAAATTCTACATGTATATCTCTTATACAATCCTCTCTCTGATTAAGAGCTGCCATTATGGCATCGTAGTCCCCGATAAATATATGAGAAGAATCTGTTCCAAAAACTTTGTACTCGTCAGTAGACTCAAAGTTGTATGGCTCAGTATTTACATACACCTTAACAGGGGTCTTTTTCTCAACTTCCTTTATATATCTTGCTATTTCATAAGCATCATTTAAATTCACCATACAGGTAAACCCCCTTTTAAAAATTTAGTCTAAAAAGCTTAGCTAATAAGTTTATTCCCCATTTGAATCATATACTAACATCTAATCCCTAAAATATTAATACATTCTAAAAAATACATACCAATTAAAATCAATATATCAATTAAAGTCAATACATTAATTAAAAATCAACACAGACATTGATACGAAAATTATTTTAACATATCGTCCATGTTGTAGAATCCTGATTCTTTACCAGCTATAAATTTTGCTGCAGCTAATGCACCATTAGCGAATATCTGTCTTGACTGAGCCTGATGACTTATAGTTACAACTTCACTATCTCCGCAGAATAATGCATCGTGTTCACCAACTATTGTTCCACCTCTAACAGCACTTATACCTATATCGCCTGGCTGTCTCTTACAACTTCTTCCTGATCTTCCGTTTACAACATTAGATTCTGGAAGCACTTCTTTAACACCATTTGCTATCATTATAGCTGTACCACTTGGAGCATCTACTTTTCTGTTGTGGTGTTTTTCAACTATTTCTATATCAAATCCGTTAAGAAGTTTTGCAGCTTCCTTAACTAATTTAACCATTATATTTACCCCAAGAGACATATTATAAGAGAAGAATACAGGTATTTCTTCAGAAGCTTTGTGTATTCTTTCTATTTCTTCATCATTAAAACCAGTAGTTGCTATAACTATTGGAGTTTTAGTTCTTAAAGCGTATCCAAGTACGTTGTCTAAGTTTGCGTGGTTAGAGAAGTCTATGATAACATCTCCTTTTTCTTCGCAATCAGCTAATTTTTCATATATTGTTATATCCTGTACACATTTACTTTTATCGTAAGCCTGAACAAAAGCAAGTTCGCAGTTTTCGTCTGCTCTTACTGTTTCAGCAACTATTCTTCCCATTTTTCCGTCGTATCCTGTA
>OLRB01001317.1_pt1 | contig 10839 bp, 10 predicted proteins | sample 1672751 | NCBI WGS metagenome assembly OLRB01 (sample SAMEA3136720, study PRJEB25190) | human gut metagenome | biome: human gut; feature: human-associated habitat; material: faeces | place: Austria | collected 2013
AATAATTATATCAAATTATGTAATTTTTTTCATTCTGCTTTAGAAACTATCATTATTATCTATAATAATTTTTATTTCTATTTTTACGAATTTTTATTTATACTGCATGTATTCTTATTTTTTACAATTTTTTATTTATGCTATCTATACACATTCTTTTTCTTCATTTCATCCAGAAGAACGTAAACAGTTCCATCGTCTACACATTTATCTACAGCACCCGGATTAAATATTTCCTGTCTTACAATACTAGTAAGCATCGCTCTAAGAAGATATGCACCAGATTCTTCTGCTTTTTCTCTATATAAATCAGAATCCATTTCTATATTGTGAAGGTCTAATGTATCTATGTATGCTTTGTCAGTGATTTCAGGAAGATGTGCTGTATTTATAAGTCTTTCAACTTCCTCAGACATCTCTGGCTGATTAAACATAAACATTGGAACTGGTCTTCCTGTGTCCTCTTTTATTCTTTCTTTGAAATATTTTATATCGTTAAACATTTTGTCATACGCTTTTTTTCTTTCGTTTCTTCTATACATTACGATATATGTGTAGTCAGTTATTCCTCTTTTTAAATCATCAGGAAGATAAGTAAGTACAAGCTCTTTTGCTTTTTCATCTATTCCATAGTATGCTTCAGCAATAGATCCTGTAATTGCAGCTATTGTGTCAGTATCTCCACCTATTGTAACAGCCTTGATTACAGCATCTTCAAAGTTTTCACTTTCTAAAAATGCAGCCATCGCCTGAACAACTGCTGTTTCACATAATGCGTCTCTTTTCATTATGTCTGCACTTCTGTAATCTTCTACAGATTTAGATAAGTCGTAGCCATATTCTTTTTCTATATATTTTTTTATTGTTTCTTTTTTACTTCCGTTTCTAGCTAAAAAAATTGCACTCGCTATTGCCTGAGCACCTTTAATTCCTTCTTCACTGTTATGTGTAACTTCAGCAGTTAATCTTGCATATATATCCACTTCATTTAGGTTATTTGCAAGCCATCCAACAGAAGATACTCTCATAGCAGAGCCATTTCCTATACTTTCATAAGGTTCTGGTTTCTGAGAAATTAACCAGTTGCTAAATAAAGTTCCATATCCAGCAGTTATATGGCTTCTTCCAAACATCTGCATATTGTATCTTAGACATAATTTTATTTCTTCTGCAGGTTTGTCAAAAGTCTGAGAAAGAGCTTTTCCAACAGCTACAGTCATTACTGTATCGTCGGTAAATATTTCCCTAACTCTTGGATTTATTTCTATTCCTTCTTTGAATAGCTCGTCGTATTTTTTCTGTACTTCTTCGTATTTAGGGATTGTTAGACCGAAATCGTATCCATTTCCTAGAATATCCCCAATTATTGCTCCTAACATTTTATTCACTCCTTGCTTTTAGATAGAGGTCCTACTTTCCTCTATTGAATATAATAAGGTTTTCTTTGTATATAGTAAAGTATTAAAAAAGAGGATGCCTAAAACACCCTCTTAAATAATCTATATTATATGCATAGATATTCCCGTTACAACTACTCCAGCCACCATATTCCCTACAAGAATTCCTAAAAATGCATTCTTTATCCTCATATGAAGTATCGAAGCAATTGCTGCAGCTGTCCAAGTACCAGTCGTCGGAAGCGGAACACCTACAAACAGAATTAGCCCCAGAACAGATGCACTTTTTAGTTTTTTCATAGATGACTCGATTTTATTATCTATTTTTTTAGATATATTTTTCAAAAAAGATATACCTCTAATAAAGTTTAATATATGTCTAAAAGTAAGTATAAGCGGGATTGCCACCAAGCTAGACCCTACTACACTAGAAATATACACCCCCAATGGATCTAAATCCATAGCAATTCCAATAGGGATGGCACCTCTTAACTCTGTAACAGGCATCATCGATAAAAATAATATATTTAAATAATCCAATTCCTACTCGCCTTTTATCTTCCTTATTTAGCTAAGTTTTCTTTATCTTTATCTTCTTCTTTATTTTCTTCTTCTGATTTTTCCTGCTCAGTTTTGTTTCCAGTGAATGCATAATCTGTAGCTGTTCCTGATATTTTATCTGTTATCACACCGCTGTTGTTTATAGATACACCACTAGCATTTACTTCTACATGTTTTACAACACCGCTATTTGTCATAACTAATTTATCAGCTGATGAAGCTATAACTATATTTTCTATCTGAACTTTATCTTCACTTATATTTAAAGTCTTAGCCTTTTTGATTTCTAATTCTTTTATAGATTTATCACTTACTTCTATATTTGCATTTTCTGCATCTACTACAACCTTACCTGTAAAAGTACCTTCTAATTTTATATTTAGTGCTTTTTCTGTAGATATGTTATATTCTTCTGATGTAGCTGCAGGAGTTTTTATTGTTATTGTATCTCCAGCATTTGCATTTGCTAATACTGTATTTAAATCATCTTTATTATTAACCTCGTAGTTTATAGTTGTCTGAGTTGCTTTTATTTCGTTTATAGCATCTTCATTTCCGTTACCGCCAACCTGAGTTATAACTTTTACTATTTTATTTTTGAATAAAGTTTTCTGGTTGTTAGTAAGTTTTGAGCCAACTATAACAACTGGAGCATTGTTTTTAGCTGCAAGTACTCCTACTGATAATGCATCTATCAACTGTCCCTGATTTTTAGAGCCATTTTTAGCTACATATATATTGCTTAATTCTTTAGAATTATAGAATTCTTCTATAACCTTAGCATTTGTATCATTTCTGTTGCTTCCTTCTATTCTAGTTGCACCCGGTAATTCACTTGCAACTGATTCAGATACAACTGATTCTCCACCTACTATGTAAGAATTAGCTATTTTATTATCTGTTATAAAATCTTTTGAAGCAGCTATACCTTTTTTAGGATTTGAAAGTATTATTGGCATATCTTTCTGAGCTGCTGCAGCTGCTATACTTACTGCATCTGCAAGTCCTGTAGTACCATTTACTACTGCTATATCTGTAACTTTTTTAGTTTCGTTTAATTTTTTAGCTATTTCAAGAGCTGTTTCTTCTCTTGTATCACCTTTTATTCTTTCAACTGTAGCTACACCAGCATCTTTTAATTCAGATTCTAGTGCTGTTGGAAGTACAGCTTCTCCACCTATTAAAACAACTTTTTTAGCTTTTAATCTTACTATTTCGTCTTTTGTAACTGTAGTAAGAGCTTTTTTAGAAGTTAAAAGTATAGGTGCATTATTTGCTTCTGCATAAGGAGTTGCAGCAAGTGCATCTGCTATTGCAGAGTCGTTTACAAGAACAACTGTATCTGCATTTGCAAATCCTTTTTTACTTATCATAACAGCTGTTTCATATCTATTATCACCTACTAATTTATCCATTGATGCTGCAGATACTGGAACAACTGTACTGGCTAGCATAGTAACTGCCATAGCAACTGTTGTATATTTCTTTAAAGTCATACAAATCCCTCCATTTAGTCAAAATCCTTATATGTTTATATTACCATATTTTGACTATACATTCTTTGATTTTTGCATATGTTAGATATTTTATGCATATTACAAAATCCAACTCTACTATTGCTTTTTACACATATTCTAACATTATTTCAGCCCATATGTTTTACATATGTTCTGGTATTATTTCAACCCAGTAATTATCTGGATCCGCTATAAAGTATATTCCCATTGCTTCATTTTCAAAACATATACATCCCATTTCTTTATGAAGCTTATGTGCTTCTTCAAATTCTTTAACTCTTAATGCAAGATGGAATTCATTATCTCCTAAATTGTAAGGTCTATCCCAATCTCTAAGCCAAGTAAGCTCTAAATTATGTGGAGTAACTCCATCCCCAAGATAAACTATTATATAGCTTCCATCCTCTGCTTCTATTCTTCTAGTTTCTTTAAGTCCTAGTGCTTTTTCATAGAAATCCATACTTTTCTTTAAATCTAATACGTTTATATTATTGTGTGCAAATGTAAAATTCATACTCTTTTACCTCTTTCTAATTTTTTAGTTTTTTTAATTATACCAAAATATAAATAGATAAAAAATACACTAAATATTAATTTAACGTAAATTTTTATTTTTATTCAGAAGTTTATCATATTAATATAAAAGCAAATTTACATTCATATAATATTATAGAAATAAACTATATCTTTTTTTTAACTACATTTTTGAAATATAAGATAAATAAATAAGTTTTATGTTATAATATCATATAACACGCTTAATGAAAGGATTTATGTGATGAGTTCAATAAAAGAAAAAATAATTGCAAATTTCGATTCATTTTCAAAGAACGAAAAAAGAATCGCTACTTTTATAATCGATAATTATAGTACTATATCACACTACAATGGAAATCAGATAGCAGAAAACGCAGAAACTAGTAAGGCTACTCTAGTAAGATTTAGCCAGAAGATAGGATATAAAGGTTTTATAGAATTAAAGAGAGATATAAACGATGAACAATTATCGACTATTAAACACAATCCTTATGAGACGTTTTTACCTACGCCTTGTACGGATTCTATCTTTTCAAATCTTATCAATGATATAAAAAATTTTGAAAAGATATTACCTCCAAATAAAATCAAAAAAATTGTTAAGTATATAGCAAACGCTTCTACAGTCTATTTAATAGGTTTTGGTTCGGACTCTATAGCTTTAAAGTATCTATATAATTATCTTCCTATATGCGGTATAAAATGCATTTATTCTGATGAACAGGGAGTTAGTTTGAGAGAAAGATTACTTTCACTTAACAAGCACGATTTGGTTATAATGTCAAACTTCTCTGATATGGAGGACGACGACTACATGGTTGCACGTTATGCAAAAAAGGTAGGAGCAAAGTTTGTTTCTATGACTAATTCAGATATAGTAGGTACTTCTCTAAATGCCGATGTATACGTTATAACTAAGGAATCTGCAGAAACATTCTACAATTCACCAATTCTGTCTATTCTTTTATGTAATATTATACTATCTGAATTGAGACATACATACACTGAAAGAATAGAATCTGAGTTAAAAAAGTACAATGATGCTATAGAATTTATGAAAAATAGTTATTAAAATAGAAGTAAGTATTAAATTGTAGTAAAAATTATCAATTAGAAAGGAATAGTTTAAAAATGAGCGATTTTAAAAATAAGATTTGTTTACTAGCAGATGAATACCAAAGCAGTTTTGAATCGATGTCAACATATTTATTCGACAATCCTGAGCTTGGAGGAGAGGAATTTTTATCAGCAAAGTGTATTGTTGATATGCTAAAAAAACATAATTTTGTTGTAAATGAACCTTATAAAACTCTTCCAACAGCAGTTGTCGCATCTTATATAAACGATCCGTCTTATGAAAATTACGCATTCATCGCCGAATACGATGCACTTCCAGGTTATGGTGACGATAAATGTACAAATGCACATGCATGTGGACATAACTGGATAGCAGCTACAATGACCGGATGTGCTGTTGTGCTTTCTAAAATATCAAAAGAACTTGGTATAAATGTACTTTTGATAGGTACACCTGCAGAGGAAACTTTTGGTGCTAAATACGATATGATAAACTTAGGATCTTTTGACAGTGTAGATTATGCATTTCAGGCTCATTTAGATGCACATAGCAACATGTATGTGCATAATTTAGCTATGAATTCGATTGAGTTTGAATTTAGAGGTCTTGCATCACACGCTTCTCAAGCTCCAGACAAGGGGGTAAACGCACTTGATGCAGTTATTTCAATGTTTGTAAATATAGGACTTCTTAGACAGCAGCTACCTCCTACATCAAAAGTGCATGGTATAGTAAGCAATGGTGGTTCTGCTCCAAATATAATACCTGATTTGGCAGCATGTCAGTTTAGTATTAGAGAAAAAAACAAGGCATCACTTAAAGTGCTAAAAGATAAAATAGTGAACATTGCAAATGCGGCTGCTCTTAGCACAGGATGTACTTTAGAATATAAATTAATAGAAAATCCATTTGACGACAGCGTACACATAGATAGCATGATAAAGGCTACAGAGGATAATTTCAAATTATATGGTATGGATAATTTTTTAGATAAAGACAATACACTTCCTGCTGGCTCTTCAGATATAGGAAATGTAAGCTACATCTGCCCTACTATATACGCCGAAATAGCATTAGACTCACCAGAGCCAATGATGCTACATACTGAAAAAGCACTTGGACTTGTAAATTCTAAGTATGCTTACGACAAAATGAACTCTGTAATAAAAGCCTTCTGCTCAACTATTGTAGACATATCTCAAAACAAAGAACTTGCAGAAAAAATAAAATCAGAATTCAAAGAAAAGACAATCTAACAAAGTATAAAAAAAGACAAGAGTGTATAACTACTCTAAAGCGACAATACTGAAAACGCCCCATACCTATAAATGTGTTACATAATAGGATGGGGCGCTGAAGCCTGAAGCAAAGAGCAGTTATACTCTTGTCTTTACTTTTTTATATGTATATCCATACTTCCAGACCTAAATCCTTCTAGGTCTAGTGTTATATAATCGTATCCAAATTCTTTTAATTTCTCAACGACTTCTTCTTTCTTTTCTAAAAGCATTATCATTTCATTTTTATCTACTTCTATCCTAGCAATATCCTCATGAACTCTTATTCTTACATTATAAAAACCTAAGTCTCTAAGCCATTTTTCAGCTTCCTCAACCTTTTGAATACTTTCATAATCTAGTATTGTTCCATAAGGGAATCTAGTAGCCATACATGGTGTAGACGGTCTATTAGATACAGATACTCCAAGTTCTGCGGCAAGCTTTCTAACTTCTTCCTTTGTAAATCCAGAATCAGCTAGTGGGCTATTTATCCCAAGTTCTCTTATTGCTTTTATCCCTGGTCTATATACATGTAAATCATCTTCATTTGTACCTTCCACTACCTGTTTTACACCAAGTTCTTCTGCATATCTCTGTAATTTTTCAAAAATACTTTTTTTACAAAGATAGCATCTATTAACAGGATTATCCTCTATTCCAGCTTCTTTAAGCTCATCTATTGATATTATTTTATGCTCTACACCCATTTCGTCAGCTACTCTCCGTGAAATTTCTAAATCTTTCATCGGATGTATCTTTGTGTGTACTGTTACCGCATAGACTTTTTTACCTGTCTTTTTAGTTGACTTTGAGAATAATTTTAATAGAAGGCTGCTGTCTACACCTCCAGAAAATGCAAGTACAACATCTTCCTGAGATAACTTATCTACTTCTTCTAAAAGTTTTATCTTTTTTTCTTCATAACTCATCGTATTACTTGCACTCCTCGATTATTTGACGGTATACATCCTGCCAAGTTCTACCAGTTTCTTTGCATATTCTCGCTATGCTGTCGTGTTCTGGATATATTCTTTCACCTGATGGAAGTCCACAAATTTTTATCTGCACTTTTCCCATAGATGTTTCTCTCATTTCAGTTCTTCTTTCTAAAATTTTTCTATCCATGTACTGTATTCTTATACCTATACTTGTTGTATCTTCAAATATTATTCTCTGTAATTCGTCCATTTTGTCTTCTTTACAGATAACATTTAGCTGATACCCAGGTCTATTTTTCTTCATAAAAACAGGCATATAGTGTACATCTCTTGCACCTGCATCCATTAATTTCTGCATTACGTATCCAAGTGCTTCTCCTGTACAGTCATCTATATTAGTTTCCATTTTTACTATTTTATCTTTTTCTATTTCAGTTTCTTCCTCTTCTATTATCATAGATCTAAGAAGACTAGGTCTTTCGTAATTTCTCTTACCTGCACCTATACCAGTTTTAACTACTCTAAATCTTTCTGGTAGATTTTTATCAGTACGTATTGCAGCTGCGATTGCTGCACCTGTTGGAGTTACAAATTCTCCCTGTACACTAGTTATACTAAGAGTTAGATTTTCTGCATTTACTATATTTAAAACTGCTGGCACTGGAACTGGAAGCACACCATGCTGGCATCTAACTGTTCCAACCCCTTCGTATAATGCAGGGATTATAACTTCTTCTATACCTAAATTATCTATACATACAGCTGCTGCAACTATATCTACTATAGAGTCTACAGCTCCAACCTCATGGAAGTGAACTTCTGTTTTTGGTTTTCCATGTGCTTTAGCTTCTGCATCTGCAAGTATATCAAATATTTTATTCGCTATTTTTTTTGCATTTTCTGTTATTTCACTGCTATTTATTATATGCTGAATTTCGATAAGTCCAACATGTTCATGACTATGTCCGTGGCTGTGACCGTGATTGTGATCATGGTTATGTTCATGACAATGATTGTGATCGTGATTATGCTCATGGCTATGTTCATGATCGTGATGGTCATGGTCATGGCTGTGGTCATGATCGTGGTGGTCGTGGTCATGATTATGCTCATGGCTGTGGTCATGATCGTGATGGTCATGGTCGTGTTTATAATCATTAGAATGTAGATACTCCATATCATGGTCGTGGTTATCTACATCTAATACAACAGAAAAATCAAGTGCATCTAATCCTGATTTTACAACTCTGCTTGTCTTTATTTCAAATTTATCCTTGATTGATTCAAGGCTTTTTAAAGATTTTTCAAGTACTTCTAAATCAGCCCCTAAATCTAAAAGAGAGGCTACAAACATATCTCCACTAATTCCAGAATAGCATTCTAAGTATAATTTTTTCTTACTCATGATTATTTACTCCTAGTTTATTAATTTGTGATGCAATATATCCAGCTCCATACCCATTATCTATATTCACTGTTGCAATACCATTTGCACAAGAATTTATCATTGTAAGTAGTGCTGATATACCATTCATACTAGCTCCATATCCTATTGATGTAGGTACAGCTATAACAGGTTTATCAACTAAACCTCCTATAACACTAGCTAGTGCTCCCTCCATTCCAGCAACTGCTATTACACAGTTTGCATCCTGTATTGTTTCCATTCTTGATAGAAGTCTGTGTATTCCACTTACTCCTACATCGTATATTCTTTCTACCTTATTTCCAAAGAACTCAGCTGTCTGAGCTGCTTCTTCTGCAACCGGAATATCAGCTGTACCTGCTGTACATACTGCAATTTTTCCGACATGTTTTTTATTTTCATTTTCAATCTTTAAAATTTTTGAAAGAGGATCATACTGGACACAAGGAATTTTTGCCTGTACTAGCTCAGCCTGTTCTTTAGATGCTCTTGTTCCAAGAACTTCTCCTTCCATAGAATAAAGGTGTTCATATATGCTTAATAAATGTTCATTTGCTTTTCCACTGCAGAAAACAACTTCTGCACATCCTGAACGAACCTTTCTATGAGTATCTAATTTAGCATATCCTAATTCTTCAAATGGCTGCTTACGGAAAAATTTCTCTGCTTCTTCAACTGATATTTCTCCATTTTTTACCTTGCTTAACATTTCTCTTGTCTCCATTTAAGTACCTCCATTTTATTTCCTATAATAATTACTTGTGATTTATTTCTCTTAAATCAACTATTCTTGTGCACACTCTCTTAGCCAATTCCATATTATGTGTTACTATAATCATCCCATAATCTTTTTCTTCAGCTATACTTAGTAGCACATTCCATATCTGTGCCTGAGAAATAACATCTAACATAGTAGTAATCTCATCACATATAAGAAATTTTGTTTCTGGTGCTAAAACCCTTGTAATACAAAATCTCTGTAATTCTCCACCAGAAAGCTCATTTGGCCATCTTTTTAGCCATTCTTTTTCTATTCCAAAACGCTTTAGCATTTTGTCGTCTGGGTTCCAACATTCATTCAACACCTTATCCATTTTCCATCTTGGATTTACTGATAACTCTGGGTGCTGATGAATCATCTGAACGGGACAAAATCCCTTATCATCTATAGGCTTACCATCTATAAGTATTTTTCCTGATGTAGGTTTTTCATAACCTGCAATTATTTTAGAAAGCGTACTCTTTCCATAACCCGATGGCCCTATAATACCTACTCTCTCTCCTGATTCTACTTTTAAATTTATATCTTTTAAAATCCAAGGAGATTTTTCTGTATATCTAAAATTTATATTTTCTATACTAAGTTGCATTTACACACCTAACCTTTCCGCCTCTAAGCTCTCTCATAGGAATATTGCCTTCACATTTTTCTGATACATAAGGGCATCTACTTGCATATAAACATCCCTTAGGTAACTCACCTGCATAAGGTTGTAATCCTTCTATAGACTTAAATTCGTTTTGTGGTAATGCTGATATAAATTCCTTGCTGTATGGATGTCTAAGTGCATCCCTACCTTCAAGGAAGTCTTTTGTAGAAGCTATTTCAAATATTGTACCTGCATAAAATACTGCTATTCTATCTGCTACATGAAGTGCTAAATCGACATCATGTGTTATAAGAAGTACTCCTGCTCCCTTATCTGCAATTTCTCTGAAATGCTTTAACGTATCCATAGCCATATCTACACTAAGTCCTGGAGTTGGCTCATCTGCAACTATAAGTCTAGGCATTTCCATAACCGCTGACGATACAAGCACCCTTCTCGCCATACCACCAGAAAGCTGGAATGGATACATTTCTTCTACACTTTTATCTAATTTATATTTTTTAAAAAGCTCTTCTTGTCTTTCCTTAGTAGAATAAACACCTTGAGCCTGTTTTCCTACTTTCATAACTGGATCTAGATAATCAATAGACTGAGGAATGAAAACCATCTTTCTCCCCAACAACTCACTTCTTTTTTCATCTGTAAGCTCTTCACCTTCATAAAGGATTTTTCCCTCTACTGTTGCATTTTTAGGAAGCAATCCTAAGATAGCAT
>OLRB01001318.1_pt1 | contig 10833 bp, 8 predicted proteins | sample 1672751 | NCBI WGS metagenome assembly OLRB01 (sample SAMEA3136720, study PRJEB25190) | human gut metagenome | biome: human gut; feature: human-associated habitat; material: faeces | place: Austria | collected 2013
GGTCCGCGGCCTCGCCCTGGAACCGCTCGGCCGGCCCTTGGGCCTCGGGCGCAGGGCCTCCGCGCCGCCCTCGCGGTATAGCGCGCACCACTTCTTGAGCGGCGACATCGACATTATGCCGAACGCCGCCATCGCCTCGGTCTTCGTCATGCCGCCGTCGACGACGGCGGAGGCGGCGGCGACCTTCTGCTCGTATGTGTACCTGCCCTGCTTTCCGTCCATGCGCAGCAGCACCTCGCTCCCGAATGCGCGGTATATCTCCTGCCATCTTCTCACGGCTTCCGCGGGAAGCGAAAGGGCAATCGCGGCAGATTTATACCCGCGTCCGAGCTCGAAGAGCCCTATGGCCGCCTTCCTGGCCTCGACATCATGCTTCACCCTCAAATCAACGCGCATAAAGAAAGCCTCCCATTTCTCATGTCCAAGAAATGGGAGGCAGTTCATGGGTGACGGGCTTTTCCACTACCAGCCGCGTGCCTCCTCCGCACGCACGAGCTGACGAGCCTCGATCTGGCGAATCATATCGATGCGGCGCTGGTGACGGCCGCCCTCGAACTCGCCGGTGAGCCAGGCGTCGACGATCATCTTGGCCAGCTCGATGCCTACCACGCGAGCGGAATACGGCTCAGAGCAGGTGCAGCAACGGATACCGCGCACCTTGTTCGCGGCAAGCGAAATGCCCACTCCCGTGCCGCAGATCACGATACCGCGATCGACTTCCCCGGCCACGACCGCGTTCGCCACGGCCTCACCCGCGATGGGATAGTCAAAGCGCTCGGTGCTGTCCGTGCCGAAGTTCACGACCTCATAGCCGTACTTCTCCTGGATATACGCCGCAATGGCTTCCTTATACTCAACCGCGACGTGGTCGTTTCCAATACCGATCTTCATAAGAGACCCCTTTCCAAATCCGCTCGCGCGTGTCGCGCGCTCATTCCGTCCTAATTTGCCATTACGCTTCTAATACACCTCGCCGGCGCGCAGGCGACGCAAGCACTCCTCGTAACCGGCGTCCTTGCCAAACAGCGCACTGGTGCCCAGGATGAAGCCATCCGCACCGATGGCGGACAGATCGCGCACGCGCTCAGGCGAGCAGGCGCCATCGATCATGAGCTTGAAGCCGAAGCGTTCCTTCAGCGCGGCAAGACGACGTACCTTATCGTTCGTGAACTCGATGAAGCTCTGACCGGCAAAGCCCGGGTTCACCGTCATGACCATCACGTAGTCGCAAAGGTTCAACATCTCCTCCACCTCGGAAATCGAGGTGTCGGGGTTTACTGCGATGCCTGCGCTCTTGCCGAGGGCCTTGATCGCAGCGAGAGTCTTGACCACGTAGCGCTCGGACTCCGGATGGATGTAGATGATGTCCGCGCCGGCGGAGGCGAAAAGCTCCACCTTGCTGGCGGGGTTCTCGACCATAAGGTGCACGTCAACGAGCTTGTTGGTGGCGGCACGCACGGCCTTAATGTCCTCGAGGCCCATGGCGAAGTTGGGAACGAAACTGCCGTCCATCACGTCGCAATGGAAGGTATCAATGCCGGCGGCGTCGAGCTCCTCGACGGTCGCACGCAGGTTGCCGTAGTCGGCGCACATGAGGCTGGGGCAGAGCAACATGGTGAACTCCTTATCTGCTCTTTGGTTATCTACTCGTTGGTAATTAATCGTTTAACCTGTATCTAAAGTCTGGCTGATTAATCGTTTAACCACGTTGTTAACCTACAGGTTTCTCTAGATTCACAACGTTGTCATATTTGTCTATCTAGCTGGCGTCATACGGATTCCGTACGGCGAAAAGCCGTTGTGTTCCCTAGAAAGAGGCCCCGCCATTCAGCTGGCCACCATGGGCCGTGCTCGCACGGGCGTGGGCCTTGAAACCCTACGCCTCCGGCGTGATCAGGCGCGCACGTTGGGCGATCTTCTCGTCATAGGACTCCGCGATAATCGCCACACCATCGAACCCAAACGCGCGAACACTCGAGAACTGATGGAACTTCGAGCTGTCGCACAGCACGTACGTCTTGTTCGAGTTCTCGCGCACAATGCGCTTTTTCGTCGCCTCAACGTAGGAGGGCGTCATGGCGCCGCGGTCCTCGTCAATCGCGTTGATCCCGATAAACGCCTTATCGAAGTACAGGTCGCGCAGGATCGATTCGGTCATAGAACCGCAGAACGAGGAGTTCACATGGTTGAACTCGCCGCCCACTACGATGAGCTGGGCGCGTATCTCGCTCTTAATCAGGCACGCCGAGGCATCCGTCGTGTAAATTGTCACGTCGCGGTCGAGCAACAAGCGCAGCAGGGCCGTACAGGTGGAGCCGGAATCGAGATAGAGCGTATCTCCATCCTCAACGAGACGCAGGGCAACCTGGGCAATCTGGTCCTTCTCGCTCCCGTGCAAACCCGAACGCGTCGAGATGCTCACCTCGTGGACAGCCGAGACGAGCTTCACTGCGCCGCCCGAAAGATGCTCAACCTTGCCAAGCGCTTCCAGCTCCTTGAGGTCGCGGCGCAGCGTCGAAATAGAGACGCCCGGCAGCTCCTCCTGCAGCTCGGAAATCCTCGCGAGGCCCGACTTCTGCAGGCACTCTACAATTCGCTCCTGGCGCTCATACGGGATCATATTGGGACCCTCTCCAAACCACTCTGCTTCACGCTCGTTCATTTCTTTTCGAAAAGTGTAACGCATGTGCAGAATAGCGGCCGCCACCTGTTGCGATGACGACCGCTTAATCGATTGACCTACCCTCTCGTTCACAATTTGAACGAAGGTGAGGCACCTCACGCAAGGGTGACGCTCCTCGAGCGAGGATAACGAGCCCCAGGCGAGACGGCGCGCTTCGAGTGAAATGGCGCCCCAGAGGCGACGCACTTCAAGCTCTTAGGCGAGCTTCTGCTCCTTGTCGCAGAAGACAAAGCCCAGCACCGCGGAGACCGCAAAGGCAATGAGCATGCCAACCATGGCCCAGGCGAAGTTCATAGCGTCGGAGCTCACAAACGCCGGGAAGGTGGTAACGGAGCCAAAGGTAAAGGCCGTGGTCACAACACCCATGAGGCCGCAGAACGCGCCGCCAGCGGCACCGCCGATGATCTGGGCGAGCCACAGCTTCTTGTTCTGCACGAGCATACCGAACAGGGTGGGCTCGATGATGGCGGACAGGGCGATGGAGATAACACCGGTCATGGAGAAGGTCCTGAGCTTCTGGTCGCGGGCCTTCAGGAACACGCCCAGGGCGCAGCCGATCACGCCGAAGTTGCAGGCGAAGGTGAACGGGCAGATTTAGTCGTAACCAACCGTGGCGATGTTGTTGATCATGATGGGGTTCACGGCCCAGTGGATACCCATGGACACGAGCACCGACCAACCGCCGCCGACCAGGATGCCGGCAAGCACGGAGCTGCGCTCGATGAGCCAGTTGACCACGAAGCCGATGCCCTCGCCGGCGTACACGCCCAGCGGGCCGATCACGATCATGGTGAGGGGAACCATCACGAGCAGGGACACGGCGGGCAGCACGACGAGCTTGAGCATCTCGGAGACGTGCTCATCGAGCCACTTATACAGGAACGAATAGGCCCAGGAGGCGAGAATCGCCGGGATAACCGTGGAGTTGTAGCTCATAAGCACTACGGGGATGCCGAACAGGTCGGTCATGGCCCCGTTGCCCGTGTCGCCCATAAGAGCGATAAAGTCCGGGTACAGCAGGCAGGCGCAGATGAGTGCCGACAGGTAGGGGCTGGCACCGAAGCGCTTACCGGCCGAGAAGCCAAGAAGCACCGGCAAGAAGTAGAACACGCTCATGGCCAAGGTGTACAGGATGGTGTAGGTGCCCGAGCCCTCGGCAATGATGCCGAGCTGGGCGGCCAGGATGACAAAGCCGCGCAGGATACCGGAGCCGGCCATCGCGGGCAGCAGCGGGGCAAAGATGCCGGAGATCGCGGAGAAGACCTGGCTGACGATGCTCTCGCCCTCGTCCTTGGTAGCAGCGGAGATCTCCGCGCCCGAGCCCTTGACCAGCGGCTCAAACTTCTCGTACAGCTTCGGGACCTCAGTGCCGATGAGAACCTGGTACTGACCAGCCTTGTTCAGCGTGTTCACAACGCCTTCGACTTCCTTGACCGCAGCGTCGTCACAAGCCGCGTCGTCCTTGAGATTGAGGCGCAGGCGCGTCGCGCAGTGCGTCATTCCCGAGATGTTCTCGGGACCACCGACGGCGTCCAGAATCCCCTGAGCCATCGCGTTCCAGTCGCGTTTCATTGGTTACCTCCCCATTGCGCAGAAGAGCTCGCGGACAAGCTCGGCTGCCTTAATCGCGTCGTTTGCATCGATAACGGATTGGATCTTCTCCATGCCTACGGTCTCGATTGCATCGTTGAGCAGATGAATCATCTGGTCGTTCTGCGTAGCCTCGCCGGCAGCGGGTTCGATGACCGGGAACGTGTCGAAGTAGATCGCGCTGTCGTACCCGTGCTTCTTCACGTAGTAGAGGAACTCGAGGGTCTTCACCGGCGTGGACGTACCAATCATAAGGCCATCATCGAAGCGACCGTTGCCGTCGTTTAGGTGAATGCCGTAGAGCTTGCCCTCGCGGCCGAACAGGTCGACGGCCATGGCGGGGTTCTCGTGCTTCATGAGCATGTGGCAGTAGTCCAGCGTGACGCCCAGGTTCGGGCGGTCTGCAGCGTTGAGGATCATGCCGGTCATGCCCATGGAGTCGATGAACGCGTACGCGCGCTCCTCGTAGGGTTTGTACTCGATCGAGATCTTGAGGTCGGGCGCATAATCGCAGACCTTCTGGAATGCGGCTACGAGCTGGTCGAAGACGCGAGCATAGGCGATCTGGAAGCTGTAGTCGAAACCGTCGTGGCCGAGCCAGATGGTCACCGTGTTGCCACCGGCAGTGCGGCAGTAGTCGCACGCCTCGTAGCAGAGCTCAAGGGCTTCCGCGGCAAGGGCATCATCGGCATTGCCCAGGTCACCGTTGAGGAACGCGTTGCGGAAGCGCAGCGCGCAGCCGTTCAGCTGCAGTTCGTGAGCTGCGAGCTTGGCGGCCATGTCCTCCGCCGTGACACCTGTGCAGTGCTCGGGGTAGTTGAGGTCGACGTGCGTGAGGCCCACGCTCTGGAACTCCGCGAACACGCGATCAAGATTCTTGTCGCCATCGCGAAAATAGGAGTTGATACGAGTTGCAAGCTTCATGCTTCTACGTCCTTTACCTTCGTCCTTGATCGTTTCTGCTCGTTCGAGCACCTGATCTATATCCGTAATTCGATAAGGGCCGCAGCCTGCGCGCCGGGGCTTACCCTGTGACATGTAGATTACTGCCACGTAAGTTCATTTTCAATCAGTATTTTTCATTCTTTTTCTCATTGTGTCAGAGTTTTTCACTGCAAATGGCCATCTACCTTGTGGTTTTGCTGTTAATCAAGTTTGACCATTCTTGATGCTATTTGATTTAATCTGAACTTAACTACCGTTTACAGGCGAAAATCAACCGTTCGCCGGCGACGGTGACGCAAAATGAAGAAAGCTTGCATGGGGTTGACACGGTAAATCCCCTCGTCAAAAATACGGGCGGATTGAAACGGGCACAAGGTACCTGGAGCGCACTGCGCCCGGCCTTAAGGAGGTGTGCCATGAAAGGCAGTCATAGTCGAAAAACCTGCATGTCGCCCTCGGCACGCCGCGAGGATTCCCCGTTCGCATAAACGCCAGTAGCCGATCGTTGGCACTCATTCACGAGCACGAGCACCGTAAAACTCACCACAAAGCCGCCCGTCCTCTTTACGGGGATTCGCGAGCATGACGTGAGCGACATCTAGGTTTTTTGAAGCAAATACGACACGTACGCTAACTCCCTTCAACAAGGAGGACCCTATGCTGATGCTCAAAACGGCCACAGTGCTCGAAGCAATCTCCAAGCGCCGCCACACGGCGCGTCCCGCCGCCCACGCCGGCCTTAGCAAAAACACCGTCTTTGCTGTCACGCATGACGCCAAGGACACCCTAACCCTACTCGACGCCACAGCCGACGGCCTCACTGCCGACCAGGCCGAGGAGCGCTTGGACGCATACGGCGCCAACGCCATCGAGGCTCACGCCAAGACATTTTTCCGCCGCCTGGCCGACGCGTTCATCGACCCCTTTGCCGGTATCCTCGCCGCACTCGCCCTGGTCTCGCTCTATATCGACGTCATCGCCGTGCCCGAGCCCCAGCGCGACCCCTCCACGGTCATCGTCATCGGCGTCATGCTGCTGGTATCGGGTGGCATGAAGTTTATCCAGGAAGCACGCAGCGGCAACGCAGCCGAAGCCCTTAAAGACCTGGTCTCCAACACCTGCACCGCCCTGCGCGACAGTGAGCGCATCGAGATCCCCTTTGACGAGCTGGTGCCCGGCGACATGATTCGCCTCTCCGCCGGCGACATGGTCCCGGCCGACGCGCGCATCGTCACCGCACGCGACCTGTTTGTGATCGAGTCCGCCCTGACCGGTGAAAGCGAGGCCGTCGAGAAGACCTCGTCAGTGGCGATCATAGAGGGCGCCGACGGCATGGCGCTGCCCCTCTCCGCCTGCAAGAACATCGTCTTCACCGGCACCTCCGTGCAAAACGGCACCGCGATGGCCGTCGTCGTGGCCACGGGTTCGGACACCTACCTGGGCGGCATCGCCAAGATGCTCGACGGCCGCGGCGAGAAGAGCGCCTTTGACCGCGGCGTCTCGAGCGTCTCGATGCTGCTGGTACGCCTTATGCTCGTCATGGCCCCCGCCGTCTTTATCATCAACGCCGTCACCAAGGGCAGCCCCATCGACGCGCTGCTGTTTGCGACGAGCGTGGCCGTGGGCATCACCCCGCAGATGCTCCCCGTCATCGTCACCACCAGCCTGTCGCAAGGTGCCAAGGACCTCGCGCGCCGCCAGGTCATCGTCAAGGAGCTGCCCGCTATCCAAAACCTGGGCGCCATGGACGTACTGTGCTGCGACAAAACTGGCACGCTCACCGAGGACCGCATCGTGCTGGAGCGCTATCTCAACACCGACGGTAGCAAGGACGCGCGCGTGCTGCGCCACGCCTTCCTTAACAGCTATTTCCAGACCGACCTCAAGAACCTCATCGATCTGGCCGTCATCGATCGCGCCGACGTCACGTCTGCAAGCGCCACCCCCGACGCCACGCTGGGCCAGGCCCTACGCAGGTGCTACACCAAGGTCGACGAGGTTCCCTTCGATTTTTCGCGCCGCCGCCTGAGCGTGGTGGTCGCCGACGAACAGGGCAAGACGCAGATGGTCACTAAGGGCGCCGCCGAGGAAATGCTCGAGGTCTGCTCTTATGTAGAAGTTGACGGCCATGCCCAGCCGCTCACCGATGAGCGCATGGCAAAGATCCGCAAGCAGGTTTCGTCCCTCAATGCCGAAGGCCTGCGCGTCATCGCCGTGGCGCAAAAGACCAACCCCCGCACCGTAGGCGAGTTTGGCATCGCCGACGAGCACGACATGGTGCTGATGGGCTTTTTGGCCTTCCTCGACCCGCCCAAGGCAAGTGCCGCGGGCGCCGTCGCCACCCTCGAGGCCAAGGGCGTGGCGGTCAAGGTCCTGACCGGCGACAACGACCGTGTCGCCGCCACGGTCTGCGAGCAGCTTGGCATCGATGCCACCAACGTGCTGCTGGGCTCCCAAATCGACGCATTCGACGACGCCGAGCTGGCCGCCCGCGCCCAGGAGACGCATCTCTTTGCCAAGCTCTCGCCACTGCAGAAGGCACGCCTGGTACGCGTCATGCGTGAGCTGCTCGGACATACCGTGGGCTTTATGGGCGATGGCATCAACGACGCCGCCGCCATGCGCGCGAGCGACTGCGGCATCTCGGTCGATTCGGCCGTCGACATTGCCAAGGAATCCGCCGATATCATCTTGCTTCAGAAGGACCTGGGCGTGCTCGAGCGCGGCATTATCGAGGGCCGCCGCACCTATGGCAACCTGCTCAAGTACCTCAAGACCACGGTGAGCTCCAACTTTGGCAACGTGCTCTCCGTCACCGTCGCGAGCCTGTTCTTGCCGTTTTTGCCCATGAGCGCCCTGCAGTTGGTGTTGCTGTCGCTTGTCTACGAGATCGTGTGCATCGCGCTGCCGTGGGACACGGTCGACGACACCTGGACCGCCCGTCCGCGCGCCTGGGACGCCGCGTCCATCAAGGGCTTTATGCTCGAGCTGGGCCCCGTGAGCTCACTCTTTGACATTGCCACCTTTGCCGCGCTCTTCTTTGTCGTGTGCCCCGCCGCTGTGGGCTCAACCTGGTCCGAGCTTGTCTGCGCAGGCGATGCCGCCGGCATGGCGGCCTTTGCAGCGCTCTTCCAGAGCGGCTGGTTCGTCGAGTCCATGTGGTCGCAGACGCTCGTGATCCACATGCTGCGTTCTCCGCATCTGCCGAGCCTGCGTGACCACGCCGCGCCAGCGCTGTGCGTACTCACCGTGCTGGGCCTGACACTCGTCACTTGGCTGCCGGCAAGCCCCATCGCCGATGCCCTGGGGCTCATGGCATTGCCCGCGAGCTTCTTTGCGCTGCTCGTTGGTATCGTCGCCGCCTACATCGCGCTCACGCAGCTTGCCAAGCATTGCTATATCGCCCGCCACGGCGAGCTGCTGTAGCTCCACTGGCGCCACCGTCAAGGATGCTTGGGGTGCCGCGCCGACACGCTTTACCAAGCCGGCGACCGAAAACCACCATTAAAGGTGACGGTTAGCACGGCGCTGCATCCCCAACGTCTCAATCTGTAACACTTAGCCGGCAAAATCGCCTCTACCTGTTACAGATTGAGACAAATGCAGCGGTCGCGCCGAAATATCTCAATCTGTAACATCTGGGCTCGGTTTTGCTGAGCAACTGTTACAGATCGAGACAAACCGGCGGGATTGGGCTGCCTGCCTCCAAACCGCCACAAAGGTGTCTGTCCCCTTTGTGGCGGTTTTGGCGTTTGCCCGGTTGCTAGTCTTGGGGCGTCCAGGACCAGAAGTAGTTGATGAGCGCCACGCGTGACGTCACTTCAACCTTTTTGTTAATCGAGGCGATATGGCGGTAGAGCGTGGAGCGCGAAAGGAAGAGCGACGCCGCCACATCCTGCACGCTGTCGTCCGATGCAACCAGGGCCTCCAGGACATCGCGCTCGCGCTTGGTAAGGCCAAAGGCGGCGACAAAGCCCTCAAGACGCTCGTTAAACGACAGCTCCGGAGCCTCCGGCGGCACCGTATCGGCCCGTTCGGGCGCATGGATCTCGCCAAGGTCATCGACGGCAAACGCCAACCCCCCCCGCGCGATGCCGAACCGTCGGCGCCTTGCCCAAACTGTCCCAGCAGCGAAATCGCAATGCCCACAAACAGCACAAGCACCACGGCAACTGCCGTCAGCACGTTTTGGCTCGAGATAATCGCCACCGCCGGCGCCGTCACCAGCAGCGTGCAGATATTGTTGATGACGCGACCCATGCATGGCCACAGATACGCCCAGCGGGCATACATCGAAACGGCAGCGAACTTCGCGGTAAAGAACACCACGAAAAAGCCCGAGCCCAGGTAGAAAATCATCGTGGCGGCAAGTACATTACCGCCATTAGCATCGGTGATAAGCAGAAAGAACGAGAGTGTGGACAGCATGGCGGCACACGTCATGATGATGTTCATGTACGAGCGTCCGTGCAGGTCATACAAGACGCCGGCGGCAAGGACGCTCAAGATGAGCAACAGGCGCGGCCAGTCACCCAAGTCGATAGCGCCGGCGGCATGCGAGGTCGTAAGCCCCGCATTGAGAGCGGCGAATACGCCCGTGAGGCAGGCGGTCGCCACCGTCAGACGCACCACGGCGGCATGAAAAGCCGCCTTTGCCTCGGGGGCTTCCTGCCACTTGGCGCCATATTCCGACGCATCGACCGATAGCTCGGCAATCTCAGCCTCAAACTCGGGCGCAGCCTCGTCGCGCAGCTTGGCTCGCCGGGCGACATGGAGCAGCTCTACCTGCGCAATCGCGCAGACAATCAGCACAAATTGTTGCGGAATTCCCGCGGGCATTACCATATGGTTGAGCACCTGAACCAGAATGCCGGCAGCATAGGAAAGCGCCGCGGCACGCGCCAGGCAAGGGGTCCGCGCAAAACGACGCGCAAAGTTGGCATGGGCGGTCGATCCGCAGTAGCCCAGAGCGCAACAGGCAACCAAGCCCCCGGCGATCACCACTTGGAACTGCACCGCCATAATCATCAGCAGCAATGCCGACACCAACAGCACGCCTGTGATGTCACTCGTCGCAGCAATCGCCTGAGGGCGACGATAGTACAGAAGAGGGCGCACGAAAAAGCCGATCACGCTCGCACCAATGACGATGCTCTCGTAAATGACAACCTCATTCGACGGTACAAACTCGGCGACGCGCACATCAAAGAGGTACTCGACAGCCAAAAACGTAAAAACGAAAAGCGCCAGGCACAGAATCTCCCGTATGCCCCGGCGCAGGTATGCGGTTGTGTCTCCCAGGTCCCTCATGGTAACCCCCAGCCGGTTAGATGTCCGGAAAACCATTTTAATGGAGAACGGGTCCTGATACACACGCAATGCCCGAAGTGCTTCCAATCCAGCCCAAACCGCCCTCAACAAAAGTGCCCCCGATGACTAGTCGGGAAAATGGGCCATGTGTCCCAGTTGTGGAGACTCCTTGAGCCGTCTGGGTATCGCGAAGGATCGCGCACTCCCCCATCATCAAAAGTGACACACGCTACCAGTTGGTGGGAGGCAACCATGGGCTTCTTTGACAAGATGTTCGAGAAGAAAGAGTGCGCGATTTGCGGTAC
>OLRB01001321.1_pt1 | contig 10803 bp, 9 predicted proteins | sample 1672751 | NCBI WGS metagenome assembly OLRB01 (sample SAMEA3136720, study PRJEB25190) | human gut metagenome | biome: human gut; feature: human-associated habitat; material: faeces | place: Austria | collected 2013
TAGCACGCGCTCCTTAGCGTCCACCCTCTTCTCATAGGGGGAGCCATCGGAACCGATATAGATAATGCTCTCCCCGCCTTTGGGGAACTTGGCCTTGCCCTCAGCGATAAGCTTATGCTTCTCTTCACGGATGCGTTCGAGAAGGACGCTGGCAGGCTCGTCGTTCGGATCCTGCGGCACAAGCTTGCCCTCGACCGCCATTTGCAGAATTGAGTTCTTCAGGTCTTTTGCCTTCATCTACGCCTCAATCCCAAGAATCTCGCAAATTCGAGCCAACTTCTGGTCAATCTCGGCGTCGAGCTTAGCGCGCTCTTCTTTATAGCTCCTAATCAGCTCGTCGGGCGGTAAGATCTCCTCTTCCTCGTGAGGATAGCCGCATACGTCAAAGTTAAAGCCGCCGTCTCGCAGCTCGTCAACCGTATAGAACTTGGCCTTGGGATTGCCGTCTTCCTCGATATCCCGACGGTTCTCCCACCATTCCTTTACAGATGCAAAATGTTCGATCCTAATGGGCTTGGTCTTAGAGAAGTGTTTATACCCCTCGGGCATGTCCATGCGATAGAACCAAACGCCCTCAGAGGCCCCCGTATTATCGAAGAACAGAACGTTAGTAGTGATGCTCGTGTACGGAGCAAAGACACTCTGTGGAAGGCGCAAGACAGTATGCAGGTTCATGTCCTCAAGCAGGCGACGCTTGATCTCCGTCTTTGCACTATCCTGGCCAAAGAGAAAACCATCCGGAATGATGACGGCAGCGCGGCCGCCTCGCTTAAGGCGATAAAGAATGAGTCCAAGGAATAGATCTGCGGTCTCGGAGCTACGGAGTGCAACAGGAAAGTTGTTTTGCACCGATGCACTCTCGGACCCGCCATAGGGAGGGTTCATAAGTACAACGTCAAACTGACCGTCAGGCTTGTGCTTCCACTCGCGAACGTCCTTCTCGAGAGAGTTATCGTGAAAGACTTCAGGATTATCGATATCGTGCAACAGCATGTTGGTCACGCACAGAAGGTAAGGGAGCTGCTTCTTCTCGATACCGTAGACCGATCTTGCATAGAGTTCACGATCGGCTGGAGTCTGAACCTGGGAGTCGAGAATCTTGAGGGCGCTCGTCAAAAAGCCGCCCGTGCCACACGCGAAGTCAGCCACAGTCTCGCCGAGCTTGGGCGCAAGCGCCTGGGCCATAAAGTCAGTCACCGCTCGGGGCGTGTAAAACTCGCCGGCATTACCTGCGGACTGCAAGTCTTTCAGGATGGTCTCGTAAATTTCACCGAAGGCGTGGCGCTCTTTGTACTCGGTAAAGTCAACCGACTCGTCAATCTCGTTGACGACTTGACGCAGCAGAATTCCATCCTTCATGTAGTTGTTGGCGTCAGTAAAAGCAGCCTTGACGACGACGTGTCGCAAAGGCGCATCAGGTGCAAGCTCAAGACTCTCAAGAGTCTTGAATAAATCATTGTTTACAAAGTCGAGAAGCTCATCGCCAGTAAGCGCCTTGCCGTCTTTCGCATCATGCGCCCAGCTATACCAGCGCAGGCGCTCGGGGATGATGGACTGATAGGAGTCATCGTGGAACTCCCACTCCTGCTCCTTGGCATCGTAAATCTTGAGGAAGAAAAGCCAAGTCATCTGCTCGATGCGCTGCGCATCGCCATTGATGCCGGCGTCTTTACGCATGATGTTCTGCAGGGTCTTTACAAGAGATCCCAGTGCCATTTGCTATCGTTACCTTTCTCTATGCGATGTAGAGCTCGTCCTCGAGCATCTGCGCTGCCTGAATGTACTGTTGTTTGCCGCCGAATGCGGCAACGATCTTCATTGGGCTGCCAAACCGGCGAAACTCCTCGAGATCGAGGACATGGGTATCGTCCAAGTCTACGAGGTTCGACGTCGCATATTTGTCGAGAAGCGCTTCAAGGACCTCGCGCGCGACGCCGGCATACTCATAGAGCACGCCCTTTTTCTTGACACTATTGGCCCTCTCACTGCGCGTCAGGGGCCTCTGGTCGTAAGCAATATGGCAGATGAGGTCAAAGTCGCTCATTTGCTCCTGTCCAGTCTCGAGCCGCAGCTCATCCAGGAATACGCCACGCGCGCGCAGCTCATCGATAATCGCTTGCTTCTTATGTTCAGAGTTCCACGCCGCTAGGAAGTGGTCAAGAGTGTCGTATTCGCCGAGAATGTTTTTTCGCGTATAGTCCTTAAGGCTCTCAGTTACAAGAAGGCCATCGGAGGAGTAATACTGCACCATCTCCGACACTACATAGACGTCGGCCCCATGAACGTGATATTTCACATGAGAGGACGAATCATCCGGCGGTAATACGGGTGGGTCTACGATCGGAGGCGGAGGCGGGACGGGGCTGCCGCCATTGCCGCCAGGACCCGGGTCTGAAATGGGGTCACCCGGATTAGGCTCAAACACAACAACAGGCTCACCATCGAACTCGGGATCAGCGAACAAGCGCGACGCATCGCGAAAATCGAGGATAGTGAAGTAGAGCTTGCCATAGTCCTCGCAAATACGGGTGCCACGACCAACAATCTGTTTGAACTCCGTCATCCCATGTTCGCCAAACTTGTTGTCAAGCACAACCACCTTGCATGTCTTGCAATTAACACCGGTGGTGAGAAGCTTCGAAGTCGTAACGATGGTCGGGTATTTCTCGTCGGGGTCGATGAAGTTATCTAGCTGGGCCTTACCTTCCCTGTCGTCGCCCGTAATCTTCATGATGTAGGTGGGGTGATCTCTTACGATATCGGCGTTCTCGTTTACAAGGGCACGTCGCATATTTTCGGCATGCTCGATGTCAACGCAAAAGACTATGGTCTTGGAGTAACGATCCGTCTCCTTTAGAAATTGAGTTATCCGCTTGGCAACTTCCTCGTAGCGCTCTTTGATGACAATCTCACTGTCGAAGTCTTGCTTCTCGAAAACACGTTTGGGCAGAGCTTCGCCGCGATCATCTACGGTGCCTTCCTCAGTACGGTATCCGTAAATGTCGACGTTCAGCTTAGGACGAATAACTTTATACGGAGCAAGAAAGCCATCCTCGATTCCCTGTTTAAGGGAGTAGGTGTAGACAGGTTCGCCGAAGTAGGTAATGTTTGAAACCTCTTCAGTCTCCTTTGGCGTGGCCGTCATACCGATTTGAATTGCACAATTGAAATACTCAAGTACCTTACGCCATGCGGAGTCCGCCGCGGCGCTTCCGCGATGGCACTCGTCGACGATAATCAAATCGAAGAATTCCGAGTCGAACTCACGGAATATTTCTTCACCGTTTTCTCCAACAAGCTGTTGGTAGAGCGAGAAATAGACCTCGTAAGCAGAATCGAGCTTTCGACCTACGACCTTGGTTGTAACCCTCTTGAGAGGCTTGAAATCGCCGTCTATGGTCTGATCGACGAGAATATTGCGATCCGCCAGATAGAGAACCTTACGAACCTCAGTAGTCTGCCGCAAGCGATGAACGATTTGAAAAGCCGTAAAAGTCTTTCCCGTTCCCGTCGCCATAACGAGCAAGATGCGATTCTTGCCTCGCGCAATAGCTTCAAGCGTACGATTGATAGCGATGCACTGATAGTAGCGAGGGTGATTGCCACCGTGCTCCTGGTAATACGGAGCGGTCACAATCTCCTGGCTATACGGATGCTCAAGCCCCTTAGCTTTTGAGTATCGCGTCCAGAGATCCGCCGGGGTGGGAAACTCGTCCATGACGAGAGCGCGCTCTTTCCCGGTAAGAAAATCGTGCTCAACAAAACCCTTTCCGTTTGAGCTGTATGCAAACGGAATATCGAGCAGTTGAGCATATCCCATCCCCTGTTGGAGACCGGCATCAACGGTGTGCTCCGTATCCTTGGCTTCGACAATTGCGATAGGGATACCGGGAGCATACATAAGAAGGTAGTCCGCCTTCTTCTTGTCTTTACGGGTTACCATGCTTCCGCGCACGACGATCTCGCCACTGGTAAAGAAATACTCAGTGAAGACTTGGGTATTACGATCCCACGACTTCATAATCGCAGGATCGATGAGCTTAAGCCGTGTATCAGACTCGTTCATACGTCTCGAAACTCCTCATTGCGCAAGGCGGCAACTGTTGGTGTTGAACTGATTAATTTTATCATCGCCACGCAATCTAGCAGCTGCTTTATACGAAATGAGACGAAGTAAAGTCAGCCCCATGAGAAAGCTCCAAAGAAAGCAAAATGAGCCCCGTTGACTTGAGTCAGAGGTCATTCCCGGGGCCATTGACTTATTGCTTATCTACATACGGCAGATTTGTCACATGAGCGTCCGCAGGAAAGTCCTTAAGGTCGATGTGCCTCGACCGTCAATCGGCCTCGTGCTGCCGTTAATCCGTCCCATCCCAGCAGGTCACACAACGGTGAGATAATGCCCGCGACTATCAACGTAAGCAAGGAGCACGCTATGGCAGACAACGAGATCAAACCCTCGACGGACGGCAGCCGAGAGGGACTCGTGGCCAAACAGCTCGCATCGACCAAAATCCACCTCGCGCTCACCCAGGAGCGGGTGGACGTCTCCGGCGCCATCAAGCTGCCGCTCGAGCGACTTCCCCAACTCGGCGTGGCGTTCGCCTCGCTCCCCTCGATGTTTCGCACCGTCACCAATACGGTGAGCGTGCCCATGCTGCTCCAGCCAACCGACAAATTTGGCAATCCGCTTGACCCGTCGATACTCCAATCGTTCAAGGACGGCAGTGGCCTCATGGGATCTTACCGCGATGCGGCCAAAGGTTTCGGGCAGGCGCGCTTCCACGTAGTCGAGGGCGACATCGCCACAAGCGTCACGCAGGTGCCTTACGATCCAACATCGCTATTCATGGCAGCCGCAATCGCGCAGATAAACCAAAAGCTCGACTCCATCCAGGAGTCCGTCGACGAAATGTTCGACTATATGCGCCAGCGCGACAAGGCCAACATGCGCGGCAACCTCAAGACACTTGCAGACATCCTCAACAGCTACGGTCTCAACTACGGCAACGCCACCTACATGGCAAACGCCCATATGAAGGTGCTCGACATCAAGCAGTCGTCCGCGCAGGACATGGAACTCTTCCGCTCTCAGGCGCAGGCGGATCTGAAAAAGAAAGGGTTCATCGAGGTACGAGACGGCTTGGGCAGACGCCTCGACAAGGTGCTCGACTACCTCAAAGACTGCCAGCTCGCCACCTACATCCACGCATTCTCGCTGTTCCTCGAACCCATGCTCGCCCAGAACTTCGAGCCCGCAAAGCTCGCGGACGCCACCGCGAGGATCGAGGCCGATTCGATTGCGTACCGCGAGCTCTACACCGACTGCTACAACGCACTCGAAGTGGAAGCTGCCGACACCGTCGATTCGGCGCTGCTGGGCGGCATCGCATCCGCTGGCAAGTTGCTAGGGCGTGCCATCGCAAAGACCCCCGTGGGCGACCATACACTCATCGACGAGGCGCTCGAGGGTGCAGGAGAGGACATCGGCAGGTTCAACGACAGGCAATCCGAGAAACTCCTCGAGAAGCTCCATCAGGCAAAGACGCCCGACGTCGCGCCGTTCAGGCAGAGCATAATGGAGATCGACGCCCTCTACAACCGCCCCACGCAAATCGCCGTGGACGCCGAGAACGTCTACATCCTGCCTGCCAAGCAGCAGGAAGAGTAACGATACGCGACAGGCACGCGCCATGCAGACAGCTAACGCCCCTACCTCCCCTCCGTCTTCAGCTTCAGCAGCAGGTCACCCAGCTCGGGGCACTTGCTGGAAAGGCTCGAAAATAGATTTTGGCATTTTATGCCGAAATGACAGTCCCAGGCCTCAGGGCAAAGCACAGCAATCGCTACAACTCTATTTTCACCGGAGCGGGATGCTCCTCCAAGAATCGCTCGACAGCCGCCCTACCTTTAGAGCCGCAGAGACTCGTATAAGCCTCGGGGCAAAGGGCTTGGAATAGCTCGACAATATCGGCATCAACATCCTTGGGCGAGTAACCAGTTTCTCCAGGGTTGAAGAGTCTCTCATTGTGTGCGACGCGATTACGAAGTTTGTTTATCGCCTCAATCTTGAGATTAAGCTTCGCGCGATCGGTTCCCTTGGGCCATGCAGCATGTAGGTATGGAATCCACAGGTCGCGCTCTCGGCTTCGATCGGTCATATGCGCCCAGAATCCCAGCATGAGGCCAGCGACCACTTGTTCGGGTTAGAGGGGTCATGCGCACGACCGCAGGCGTCCTCTACGGCACGACGGTTAACCAGGTTGACGTCGCGGAGTTTCTTCGCCTTGCTTTTGCGCATAATGGGACGCGTCACGGGTGAATTAATATCGAAAAGCCAGTGCTCATCGCCATGGAATCGCTCGGTAAGAACGCGGTCATAGGCATTACGCAACGCAAGTTCGAAGTGAGCGATATCGCCCATGAGCGACTGCCCAAGCATGAGGTTCCACTCGTGCAACTCAAGCGCACGATCAATATCGCCGCCGCACAAGTCTAGATACGAAGAAAGTCTGGAAGTCGAAAGCCAACGCTCCGCCCATTCGCGGCGTGGTACAGCCTTGGGCTCCGCGGGCTCGTCAGTCATATGGCTACTCCTATAGATATGAATTTAGGCCCGGTGACTTGAATCAGCGGTCATCCCGGGCCCATCAATACGCAGTATACCCAGGGTCAGCAGGTTTAACAAATGGATTTTCGGTAGCGCGACCTCGACTGCCCCAACTGCCTCGGCTATCTCTGTCACTAAATGAGCACCCGCCTACCTCCCCTCCGCCTTCAGCTTCAGAAGCAAGTCGCCCAGCTCGGGGCACTTCTTGGAAAGGCGCGTCTGAGCTCGCTCGCCCATCCCCCACCGTTGGCGGACTTCCTGGGCGCGCGGGCTCACACGGTAGTTCCCCTCCATCACCTGCTTGAGCAGCTTGGCGGTCACGCGCGCATCGGCTAAGGCGCTGTGGGCGTGCCCCGTCGACTCGTCAAACTCGATGCCAAACCACGTCGCCGCGTCACTCAACGAGACACACCCGTGGCTGCCCACGTCCATGATCGAGGTGTAAAACGCCTGCAGGTCGGCCCAGTCCGTAGGAAATGCGGAAAAGTCGATGTGCTTTGCCTGACACTCGGTCAAAAGCTGTCGACGGTCCGTCCCGCTCCAACAGACCACTTGGGCGGAGTAGCGACCGATCCAATCGCCGAGCCTTTTGATCACCACATAGAGCGGATCGGCCATCGCGGTATCCACCGCCGATATCCCCGTAAGCTCGCGAACGGGAAACGCAACGCCTTCGGTAAATTCCGTCTGCACAAACTGCGAGAACTCGCCCATAACGTTGCCGTGGTAATCGAGCTTGACGGCGCCGACCTCGATAATCTCATTGCGCAGTCCACGGCGCTGGCGCTGCTTTGGCACCGGCGCAAACTCAAAGTCCAGCACGATCTGTCGCGCAAAGTTCGTCGTATCGATAGCCGAGATACACGGCGTCTTTTCAGCTGACACGGTTAGGGCCTTTCTCCGTTGCCTGCCGCCTGTTACATAGCTACATAGGCGGCTATATTGCCGTAAGGATAGGCGCCCGCGCGGACATGAAATCGCCCAGCGCGGCCACCCGGCACCCTTGCGTAAAGCCGCGCTTTGAGATGGCCACGTCGCTGTTATTAGCGAACATATATTCGTATTTATGACTGCAGTTTGATAGACTGGTTATTGTTGACGGCAGTTCCATGTGCCGGGCAGCGCCCTCCATGCGACGGGAGGTGATGCCCATGACCGATCTGACTGATTTCGTGAAGCTCCTGACCGCTTTGGTCTCGCTCCTCACGGCGCTTATCGGGCTTACCGAGGCACTCAAGCAGCGTACGAAGCAGAAAAAGAGGGGTCGACGCCACTAAGGCATTGACCCCTTAATCGAAGTAACGGCGCTGCCCAGCTATCACCCTTGGGCTGCCGTCGACCTTATTCTACCCACGGCTGCCAGGTTTACCAAATGGATTTTCGGTAAAGGAAGCACGGCGCTCGCCCGACTCATCCACTATTCCAGCCACCACTCCACGTCCACGGAGCACTCGACCTCGATGGGTTCCGGATCCAGCACCGTTTCCCCAAGGCCTCCGGATGTCCCATCGGGAGCGCCCATGGCAGCGCAGTACACCCCACCATAATCCCCCGGCCGGCTGTTATACGAGATATGCTTGATGCCGCCCAGCTTAGTCCCCGCCGCCGTAGCAAGCGCCTGTGCATTACCGCGAGCACGCTCGACAGCGCGGGCAATCAGGACGTCCTCCGCCGCGCGCTCATCCGCAAGTTCAAATCGAATGTTCATGTCGGCATGCGATCCGCAGGTGTTGAGCGCCGTCCACACAGCCGCACAGTCAATAGAATCGACAGGTGCAGCAACCGTGCCGTACGCATAGTAGTCGTAGCCCACGATGATTGCCCTTTTGCGCGTCGTCTGCGCATAGCAGGTGTACCGGCGACACGTTAACTCGTCATCCAGACCAAAGGGCGCCAGCGCAGCGGCGACCTTGGCGCGATCGGCGTTGTAATCGTCCAGGCACGCCTCCTTGGTATCAAAGCGGCCGCCAAAGCCAATGCTAAAGATCACGCGATCGGGCATGACCTTATCCTCGATCTGGGCACCAACGCTCACATAACCGGTCTTATCCGTTGCCATGGCATCCGTCCTTTCCACGAATGACTACGTTGCAGTAAACATAGGCGCCCGTGCGGACACAAAGTTGCGCGGCGGCGCCGCTGCGGGTCCTGGGACGCAGTTTCCGGTTGAGGGCTGTTCCGGAAAATGTATCCCATTCCGAGCGACAATTCCAGGACGCAGTTTTCGCAGATACAAGATGACGATCCGCAGCCCTTATCGCATGCCTTCAAATATGCGATCCAGAACCACAAAACAGCAGATAGAATGCTCTTTTTCAAAAAAGTACACGTCCCGAAACTTACCAAGGCTTCATAACTAGCTACCGTTCACGGGCGCCGATTACCGCCCACCGATTCAAACAAGAAATACGTCGCCAAAAGCAGGCCATCTACCTGCATGGTTAGATTTTGGTCAGCTTTTGGTCAGTTGAGCGGCAAGTTCCGGCTGATACGTTTTTGCTACCAAAAAGGAGGCGGTAGCTCATGACCCATCGCAATGACCAACTCATCGATCAGCTGCTAACCCAAGCCGAACAAGAGGGGCGCTGTCTGATTCCCCCGAGCACGGCGATCCGAAAAGCGCTCCTTCGGCGCACCGGCAGCACGGTCGTCTCGCCCATGCAGGGACTGTTCGCGCGCAAAATGCGCTGGGATGAACTCGACCGGGCGCAGCGTCATTGCGAGATTATTCGCGCCCTTGCGATCATCCACCCCGATTGGACGTTCTGCTCGTTTTCGGCAGCTTGCCTGCTGGGGCTCGAGGTCTCGTGGCGGCATCTGAACGTTGTACATGTCTGCAGCTCGACAAAGCCGTCGGCTCGTCCGGGCACGCATATTCAGCGGCACCAGGTCGAGCCGGCCGGAGCAACAAATCAAGCTGGCATATCGATAACGCCGCCCATCCAAACGGTCACAGATTGCCTGCTGCAAACTGGTTTTGCCGATGGTATGCCCATTGCCGATTCGGCGATCTCAAAGCTTGGTCTAACGCGAGAGCAGTTGACGGAGGCCGTCGAGCTACGAGCGACCGCCCGCAATGGTCGCGCGATTCGTACGGCCCTCACAACGCTTCGATATGCCGACGTCCGCGTCGAGAGCGGTGGGGAATCGGTTGCCCGAGCCGTCATGATCGAGACGGGCTTTGCGCCCGACTGGCTTCAATACGAGTTGACGGACCCCTTCGATTCGGCCAAACCCATACGAACGGACTTTGCCTGGGAGCGCCAGGCGCGGGAACTCACGCTGGGCGAGCTCGACGGGCTCATCAAATATACCGACCAGACCATGCTGGCCGGACGCACCACCGCCGAGGCGCTCGTTGCCGAACGACAGCGCGAGGCGTACCTATCGCTCTACGGTCACCCTCTGCTGCGCTTTACCATGAACGAGGTCCGCTCGACAGGAATGCTCGCCAAAAAGCTGCAGACGGCAGGCATCCGGCAGACCGCGCTGCCGACATGGCTAAACGACGTGGAGCTGTAGGAGCTGCTAGGCCGCGCATCGCCGGATCGCACCCCCCCTATCTGGGCCGCATTTTCCCAACGGCCACGCCAACGGAAAGCGCATCCCATAATCGAGGCTCAGAACGGGACAGACTTTCCGGATGAAGCACTCAGCGGAAACGGCATCCCGGAATAGACGCTCAAACTGGGATACATTTTCCGCTGAGGGCCGATCCGGAAACCGTGTCCCACTCTGAGCGTCAATTCTGGGATGAACTTTCCGCCTGAGGGTTCAGCCGGAAACGTCATCCCACTCTGAAGCGAAATTCTGGGACGCAGTTTCCGGTTGAGGGCTGTTCCGGAAAGTGCGTCCCATTCCAGGCGCGGATTCCGGGATGCACTTTCCGTTTGAAACTCCAACCGGAAAGCGCATCCCACTCTGGAGCCGAATTCCGGGACACGCTTTCCGCTAGAGGCTCAAAAGGAAAGCGCGTCCCATTCTGAGCGCCAATTCCGGGACGCAGTTTCCGCTCCAAACAAAAGGCCCCAGCTCGCGATGGAGCTGGGGCCAAAGGCGCAGCGTATGTAGTTGATGCTCAGCGCGAACAGCCCGTCAGTAATGACCGTCCGCGCTCTACCCTACCCGCGGTGACGGGCGCGGCTGTACGGCGTATCCACCATGGGCAGATCCGGACGCAGCTTGCCGTCGAA
>OLRB01001328.1_pt1 | contig 10768 bp, 8 predicted proteins | sample 1672751 | NCBI WGS metagenome assembly OLRB01 (sample SAMEA3136720, study PRJEB25190) | human gut metagenome | biome: human gut; feature: human-associated habitat; material: faeces | place: Austria | collected 2013
CGCGTATGACAAGCGCGTGCGTGATGTAGAGCCGATCGGCTCTACCGCGGATTATCTGAACGCCTATCCGGTATTCACCGATTATCCCAACCACGAGCCGCTGCACCTGTACAAGACCGAAGCCTGCATGCAGTCGGTGGCTGCAATCCGCAAGGTTTGCGAGAAAAACGGCGTTAATCTCATTGTGCTGACCGCTCCGGTGTACACCGACTATTACAAGAACTTTTACGACGAGGATATCACGAATTTCTACGAATCTCTTGCCAAAGTGACCGATTACTGGGATTTTTCGTCCTCGTCTGTCAGCAGTGAGCCGCGCTTCTTCTACGACAGCACGCACTTCCGCAACAACATCGGCGAGATGATGGCAGCCCGCATTGCCGAGAAGGAGTATCCCGACTTTACGCCTGCCATCACCGCGATTCCGTCGGATTTCGGCACTTATGTAACGGCTGACACGCCGCATGACTATTTCACGCAGCGTCCTGCACCGCGCACGGACGACGACACCGCCGTTCAGGTTCCAGTGCTGACGTGGCACCAGCTGACCGAGGATGTGAGCGGCTCAGCTACCATTTCGCCGGAGACGTTCCGCAAGCAGATTCAGGCACTTTCCGATGCCGGCTGCAACACGATTTCGCTTGAGCAGCTGCGCGATTACGTCTACAACGGTACGCCGCTGCCCGAAAAGCCGATTGTTCTCACGTTCGACGACGGCTATCTGAGTAACTACGAGGACGCGTTCCCGGTGCTGGGGGAATACAACATGAAGGCGACCATTTTCGCCATCGGCGTTTCCATCGGCAAGGATACCTACAAGGACACCGACCACGCCATGACACCGCACTTCGGCGCGGCTGAGATGCAGGAAATGGTGGATTCCGGCCTGATTTCCATCCAGAGTCACACCTATGACATGCACCAGTGGCCGCCGTTCGAGGACGGAAACGACCGTGTTCGGGAAACACTCGCGCAGCTGCCCGGCGAAAGCGATGTGGACTACGAAGCCGCTGTCAAGGCTGATATCCAGCAGAGCCAGCAGGCCATCGAGCCGATCACCGGCGAAAAGGTCAACGCACTGTCCTATCCGGAAGGCGCGTACGGCACACTGACGATGGATGCGCTGCGCAGCCAGGGCATCGAGCTGACGTTCACCACCCAGCCGGGCGTGAATGCGGTCGTACAGGGTTTGCCGCAGACGCTGTACAGCATGCACCGCATTACCATGACGGAAGACACCAACATGGATGAATTTCTGGCGGAACTCGCAAAATAATATCTATGATATAGAAAACGCAGACTGAGAATATTCTCAGTCTGCGTTTTTTGTGAATGGAATTTTCCATTTTATAAACCGTAGCCGCGCATTGCACCATACATTTCCGGTCTCCGGTCGCGGTATACCCCCCACGAACGGCGCATCTCACGGATTTCATCCAGATCGAACGTATGCGTCAGCACGCCTGCGTTTTCGCGGTCAGCCTGCTCGACAAGCGCGCCGGTTTCATCCGCGATGAAGGACGAGCCGTAGAACGTCAGCGAGGACGACTGGTGCTGGTTATCCTCGGTCGGCTTGACGGTCTCGGTGCCGATGCGGTTTGCCGCGATCAGCGGCATAATGTTTGCCGCCGCGTGACCCTGCATACAACGCCGCCAGTGCGGCATGGAATCGCAGTCGAGAATCGGCTCGGAACCGATGGCGGTCGGGTAGAACAGCAGTTCAGCGCCCTGCAATGCCATGCAGCGCGCGGATTCCGGGAACCACTGGTCCCAGCAGATACCGACGCCGATTTTCGCATAAGCCGTATCCCAGACCTTGAAGCCGGTATTTCCGGGCGTAAAATAGAACTTTTCCTGATAAAAATGGTCATCCGGAATGTGGGTCTTGCGGTACTGACCCATGATCGTGCCGTCCGCGTCAATGACAGCCACCGTGTTGAACGTGGTCTCGCCGACCCGCTCGTAGTAGCTGACCGGAATGACGACCTTGAAATCACGGGCAATGGTCTGCATCTCGCGGACCGCCGGATTTTCCTCGAGTGTTGTCGCTAAATGGTAGTTCTCGTAGTTTTTTTCCTGACAGAAATACCAGTTTTCAAACAGTTCGGGCAGCAGAATGATCTGCGCCCCCTGAGATGCCGCTTCGCGGACCTTTTCGCAGGCTTCTTCCAGACCGTAGGTCATCTGAATCGCAGCAACGGTTACTTTATTGGACATAGAAAATTTCTCCTCAAATTATCTAATTATCTTCTCTTGCGCGTGGGCGGCTTTTGCCCTTGCCGGGCTTGCCGCCGCGTCCCTTGCCGCTGTGACGGCGGCGCTCCGCGCGATTGCCTCTCGGAGCACGGTCGGTGTCCTCACGGCGCGGACGATCCAGCTTTTCCGAAACCGGAAGCGAGCCGTCTGCCGGTGCAAAGTCGATCTGACCGGTGGTGTCGCTTGCGGCAAGCAGCTTGACACGCATCGGCGTGCCGATCGTAAACCGCTTGCCGGTGTGGCGGCCAACCATCGCCATGTGCTCCTCGTCGTACTGGTAGAAGTCGCCGGTCATCAGCTCTGCACGAATCAGACCCTCACAGCCGTTTTCCAGCGCAACGAACACGCCGAACGACTGCACGCCGGAAACCTCCGCGTCAAATTCCTCACCGATAAACTGCTGCATGTAGGACGCGATATACAGCTTGTCGATGTCGCGTTCGCAGTTGTCGGCAGCCTGTTCGCGGTTTGTGGACTGGTCTGCGGCTTCCTCGCACATCGTTTCGTCTACCGCGGTAAATTCTTCGCCGAGCAGCGCCTTCTGCAGCATGCGGTGCGCCACCAGATCGGGATAACGGCGGATTGGCGAGGTAAAGTGCAGGTAGAACTTCGCCTTCAGACCGTAATGGCCAATACACTCATCCGCGTAGCGGGCGCGCGCCAGCGAACGCAGCAGAAGCGTCGGCAGCACGCGCTGCTTCGGGTCGTTCTTTGCGCCGCGCAGCACGGTCTGGAACTGCGCCGTATCCTCCGGCTTGGACGGGTCGATGCGGTAGCCGAACGGACGCGCAAACGACGCAAACACGCGCAGCTTGTCCGGATCGGGATTCTCGTGCACACGGTAGACGGTCGGCAGCTCGCGCTTGCACATATACTCGGCAACCGCTTCGTTGGCCTGCAGCATGAATTCCTCGATCAGCTTTTCACTCTCGCCGCGCTCACGGAACCGAATTTCAACCGGCTTGCCGTTCTCGTCCACGCGGATCTCCGCCTCCGGAATGTCCAGCTCGAGTGCGCCGCGCTCAATGCGGCGCTTGTACAGCGCGTGCGCCAGATTGTTCATCGTCTCGGCAGTCTCAACCAGAAAAGCGTATTCCTCGCGCAGCCCCTTGTCGCCCGCGAGGATTTTGTTGACCTTGTTGTAGGTCATGCGGGCCTTGGAGCAGATGACCGACTTGGCAAATTTCGCACCATACCGGCGGCCGTCCTTATCGACCTCCATCAGCGCGGAGAACGCCAGACGGTCCACCTTCGGGTTAAGCGAGCAGATGCCGTTGGACAGCGCGAACGGCAGCATCGGCACAACGTGTCCCGGGAAATAAACCGACGTGCCGCGGCGGAACGCCTCGGCGTCAAGCGGCGAATCCGGCGTAACGTAATGGCTCACGTCCGCGATGTGTACGCCGAGCAGATAATGTCCGTTTTCCAGCTTTTCGAGCGATACCGCGTCGTCAAAGTCCTTCGCGTCATCGCCGTCGATGGTAAAGATCAGCTTGTCGCGCAGATCGAGCCGCTTGCCGGCGGTGCCCATATCGACCTCCTGCGGAATGGCGAGCGCCTGCTCGAGCACCTCGTTCGGAAATACGTCATACACGCCGTTTTCGTGCAGAACAGCCGCGATAGCGGCCTCCATCGTACCGCTTTCGCCCAAATCCGCGCGGACAACGCCCTGCGGCATAAACTGCTCATCGCCGTAGTGCGAGATCGAAACAGCCACGCAGTCACCAACGGCGGCTTCGCCGAGGTCATGCTTGTCCACCGCAATCTCCGGATACTTTTTCGAGGTCGGCTGCACGAAAAATGCCTTGCCGCGCTGCACGAGTTCGCCGGTCAGCTCCTTGCCGGCGCGTCCCAGCACGCGGATAACGGTTGCTTCCTTGCGGCCGCGGTTGTTCTTGCGCTCACTCACCTTGACGAGCACGCGGTCGCCGTGCCACGCACCGCCGGACGCATTCGGCGGGATGAACAGATCATCCGGCTTGGCTTCGCCCTCCGGATAATCCGGCGCGACAAACGCGAATGCCCGCTCGGTAGCCAGATAGGTTCCGGCCGCACAGCCGTAGTGCGCGGAGACCGCAAAGCGGTTTTTCTTGTTTTTCATCACCCTGCCGTCCGCAACGAGCGCATCCAGCGCGTTTTTGAGATTGTTTTTGCCTGCATTCGGCAGCTCGCGCCGGATGTCCTCAATGCGGCACGGGTGCACCAGAATTTCCAGCAATCTGGATTCCAATTCGGTGTCTGCTTCTTTATTTTTCATATTCGCCCCTCCTATCTTCGGCTTCTGGCGAAAAATTATCTATTGTAAAAATAAGCTGTCATACTTCATCATTATTATACCATTCTCCCATCTTATTGAAAAGCGAAATCGAGGTAAACCCGTAACCGGCCGCAAATTTGTACAGAATGTGACGAACGGCATGAATTGACGCGGACAACGCATCATGATACTATATAGTATATGAATATCAGAGCAAAACGGAGGGAATTTGCATGAAAGCACTCATCACGGGTGCGTCCTCTGGGCTGGGACGCGAAATGGCGCGCCTGCTGGCGGCACGCGGCTACGAGCTGATCCTGTGCGCCCGCAGAGAGGAACGCCTGCGCGAACTGGCGGCAGAGCTGCCGGTGCCGTGCCGCATCATCGCGGCGGACGTGTCGGACGAGCAGGAATGCCGCCTGCTGTACGAGGCCGTACAGAGCGAGGAACTGGAGGTCGTGATCAACAACGCGGGTTTTGGCCTGTTCGGCGAGTTTGTCACCGCTGATCTGGATGAGGAACTGCGCATGATCGACACCAACGTGCGTGCCGTACACATTCTCACCAAGCTGGCTGTGCGGGATTTTGTGCAGCGCGGACGCGGCTATATTCTCAACGTGTCATCCTCGGCGGGATTTTTGCCGGGGCCGCTGATGGCAACCTATTACGCCACCAAAAACTATGTTCTGCGCCTGACAGAAGCCTTGCGCGAGGAGCTGCGCCGCGCCGGCTCTCCGGTGCGTGTGTGCGCCCTCTGTCCGGGACCGGTGGACACCGAGTTCAACAAGGTCGCAGGCGTGCGGTTTTCGCTCTCCGGTCTGTCGGCAGAGCGTGTGGCGCGCGAAGCTGTTGACGGCCTGTTTGCAGGCAAGGCAGTTGTCGTTCCGGGTGCAGCCATGAAGGCCATGACACTGGCGCGGCATTTCGCGCCGGACAGTATTCTTGCCCGTATCACCTATCATTTTCAGCATAAGAAGGGCGCAAAATGACTGCAAAAGAGATAAAAAAAACGCTGCAAAGCGAATTTGTGCGTACACTGCGCAAGCCGTTCGTGGACGCAGTAAAAGCATATGGACTGGTAAAACCGAGCGATAAGGTTGCGGTGTGCATCTCGGGCGGCAAGGATTCCATGCTGCTGGCACTGCTGCTGCAGGATTTGCAGCACACGGTGGATTTTGACCTCGTGTTCCTTGCGATGGACCCCGGCTACGCGCCGGAGGGCCGCAAGCACCTCGAGGAAAACGCGAAACGGCTGGACATTCCGCTCGAAATTTTCGATACCGATGTACTGCGCGTGGCAGGAGTGCATTCTGCCGAGCATCCGTGCTTCCTGTGCGCAAAGATGCGCCGCGGCTATCTGTACACCGAAGCACGCAGGCGCGGCTGTAATAAAATCGCGCTCGGTCATCACTATGATGATGCCATCGGCACCGTGCTGATGGGACTGATCTACGGCGGTCAGGTGCAGGCCATGCTGCCGCGCGTCAAGGCGAAGAATTACGAGGGCATGGAGCTGATCCGTCCGCTGTATTTCACGCGCGAGCAGAGCGTCATTGACTGGGCGGAATATTGCGGTCTGACCTTTCTGCCGTGCGACTGTCCGGCAAAAAAGCTGGAAAGCGACACCAAACGCGCGGAAATCAAGCAGCTGATCGCGTCTCTCGCGGCAAACAACCCGCAGATCGAAGCGAATATCTTCAACGCGGTCAAGAACGTCGATACCGCCAAGCTGCTCGGCTGGCGCGATGCGAACGGTAAACATAATTTTCTGGATCAATTTGAGTGATTCGAGGAACTATCATGAACATAAAGAGAGCAAAAAACGAAATCAAAAACGCACTCAAGGCGTATCTCGCGACCGATGAATTCGGCGCGTATCGCATTCCGCCGATTCGGCAGCGGCCAATCCTGCTGATGGGACCTCCGGGCATCGGCAAAACGCAGATCATGCAGCAGATTGCCGAGGAGACCGGCGTCGGCCTTGTCTCCTACACGCTGACGCACCACACGCGCCAGTCCGCGCTCGGTCTGCCGTTCATCGACAAGGTGGTGCTCGGCGGCGAGGAACGCACAGTAACCGCCTACACGATGAGCGAGATTATCGCTTCGGTGTACCGCGAAATGGAACGCACAGGCGTAAAAGAAGGCATTCTGTTCCTCGATGAGATCAACTGTATTTCCGAGACGCTCACGCCGATGATGCTGCAGTTCCTGCAGTGCAAGACCTTCGGCAACCAGCAGCTGCCTGCCGGATGGGTGGTCGTAGCAGCGGGAAATCCGCCGGAATACAACAAATCCGTGCGGGAATTTGACGTGGTAACACTCGACCGCGTTAAAAAAATCGACATCGAAGAGGATTTCGGCGTGTGGAAGGAGTACGCGTACCGACGCGGCATCCATGGTGCCATCCTGTCCTATCTTGAGATCCGGCGCGAGCATTTTTACCGCGTAGAGACCACCGCCGACGGACTGCAGTTTGTCACCGCACGCGGCTGGGAGGATTTGTCCGAGCTGATGCAGGTGTACGAGTCGCTGGGTATTCCGGTTGATCGTCAGGTTGTGGAGCAGTATTTGCAGCTGCCGCAGGTGGCAAGTGATTTTGCAAATTATCTGCAGCTTTATGACAAATACAAGCAGGTTTACCGCGTGGATGAGCTGCTTTCCGGCACCTGGGAGCCGGTTCGCGCTTCCGAACTGCGAGACGCGCCGTTTGACGAAAAGCTGGGCGTACTCGGTCTGCTGCTGAGCCGGCTGGCGGACGGTGCCCGTGACGCGTACCGTCTGGATGCGCTAACCGATGCGCTTCACGCCGACCTGCTCGCCATCCGAGAAGGCGAAAAAGCCATCGCTTCCCTGCCGGATGAAAAACGTGCCGCGCTTGCAGACAAGCGAAACGGCGGCTCGTCCGACAAGGACGCGCTCTATGTTGCCTCCCGCGAGGTGGAGCGTCTGGATGCCTACCGGCAGACGCTCATGCTTGAAAAAGTACCCGAGGATCAGCAGTTTGACCGCCTGAAGGCGCTTTTCTCCGTCGATGTGGACGCACGCGCAGCCGCCGCAGACAAGACCGATGCCGAACTGGCAAACGCATTTGCCTTCCTCGATGCCGCCATTCCGGACTCGCAGGAGCTGGTGCTGTTCGCTACCGAACTGACCGCGAACTGGTTTACCTCGTGGTTTATCCAGAACTTCGGGTGCGATGCGTATTTCGCGCATAACAAGCGCCTGCTGTTCGATGATACGCAGAAACAGCTTCTGCAGGATATTGAATCCGCAAGAAACGAAGAATCCTAAACATTCTGCCCAGAAACCCGGTTGTGCATTAGGCCGCAGCCGGGTTTCCGGCGTATTTAGAAAAGGTAAATTGTAAAGGCAATACCGTATAATTGAACAAGAGCGATTTGCGAATAAATTTTGCATACTGATAAGGCGCGGACGGAACTCGCGCAAGGAAACGAAGCCAAAATCAGAATACAAAATTTCTGCTTAAAGCTTGCAAAAAACAGACCGACATTCACTCTGTCGGTCTGTTTTTTGCGATTTACAAATAATACTTCAACAGCTTGAGCTGCGTCAGCGGACCTTCCACTGCAATCACCATCGCCCAGATCACCACGAGGTGCAGCGGATACGCCGCATAAAAGGCTTTGTTCAGCTTCGGGTGCGGTTTCCGGCTGCGCTCGCCGTTGTACAGCAGCAGAAGGAGCGCTGCCGCCGCCGTGCCGCGGATCGAACCCCAATCCGGCATACCGAGCGAGGAATAAAACAGCGCACCCCAGAGTAAAACAACAAGCGCGCGGCTCCATCGGCTCTCGGCATACGACAGGCACAAAATCAGCAAAATTCCCCATACACCGTAGTCGATGTTGCACCGGAGATGCGCAAGCGGATACCGCTCAAACAGCAGCACAGCAAACACGAGCACCGCAAACCGCGCGAGCCAATCCCGCAGGGCAAGGTGCTTTCGCCAAACGTGCAGCAGCGCGACCGCGATTGCCGAGGCAAGGAGCAGCACGGTGCACAGCCGGCGGAAACGCGAGTCAAACTCCGGCTCCGCCGTATAGACCGCGAAGCCGCCGCAGGCGAGCAGGAACACCGCAAACCCTTTGGACTGAATCACCCGCGCCAGCGGCTTTTTATGGAAGAAAACCAGCAGAACCAGCCCGATAAACAGCGTAAACAGAATATTTAAGTTTCGGAACGCCCGACTCGGATCGGCGGGAAACACCTCTCCGAACGCGGGCTCGAGATACCAGCGGTTGAGCGTAAACGCATACGGAAGCTGCGAGATGACCCCGAGCAGCAGCAGACGCCCGCCGTATCGGCGGAGATCATGGCTGTGGCGGAATCCTTCGACCAGACAGAAGGTATAAATCGGAAACGCCATGCGTCCGATTGCTCTGGAAATCACATACACCTTGCTAAACGCCGGAAAAAACACCCTGTCCAGACGGCACGCCGCCGTATGGTCAATCACCATCGCAAGGAACGCGGCAAGCTTCAGCATCAGTTCGGTCATAACAGTCCCTCCTTTCCGAATGTTGCGGAAAGCGGCATCCGGAGGAGTATTGACGCTGATCGAATACCGCTTTGTTTCCTATGCTTTTACAGTTCTATTATATCGGTTTCCGCAGATTGTCACAATGTGGAATTCCCACAAAGTCGGAGGTCGGTTGTCGTGCAGATTGGATAAGAAAAACGCCGCCTGCACACATCATTCCTTGATGTAGCGCAGACGGCGCAGAAACTCTTCGTTATCGGTTTTTTCACAGATAGCGTCAATGCCGGAGGAGATGATCCAGACCGCCATGCCGCGCCGCGCGCACAGCACCAGCATATCAATGATCATCTTGTGATGCGCCGATTCCTGTCCCGCGAACGGGAAAAAGCAGATCAGCAGCTTGGGATTGAGCAGATACCACCGATAATACGAAAACCGCAGACGATCGGGCAGTGACCATGCGCTGAGCGGTGAGGAACTGACATTGGCAGTACGGACAGCCTTCCGGAAATATCTGCGCTTTGACGGTACTGCCCATGCAAAAAAGCCGTTCACCCTCCATTTCGGGGAGCGATGGGTGCCGCTGCTGACCAAGCTGTTCACGACCGAAATGGTCCGCACCGACGATCTGGCCATTGACCGCTCTGCGGCGGCCGGCGAAAACGGCATGGTGCGGGCGTCCAATGCGCTTCGCGCGCAGCTGGAATCCGGCGACCGCGAAAACGAGGACCGGGATTATGTGGAAGGCTGTTTCGGCCGCAGTCTGTATCCCCCGCGAGAGCTGGCGCTGATTGAACAGCGGCTCCGCACCGGAAACCATCTCGGCTGTCACCTCTGGTTTACCCGCGGTGAAACGGTGCAAGGCAAAACCATGCGTGCCGATGTGCAGCACCTTTTCGATCAGGCGACCGAACAAGCCGAACGGAACCGTGCAGATTTCCTCAAAAACAATGACCTGTATCAAAGCTCCATTCTGCGGCTGACCGAGCACATCCGCAACTGCATGCAGGTGCAGCAGCAGCCGGATGCCGTTTCCGCCCGACAGGGACATGTCGATAGTCAGCGCATCTGGCGGCTTCCGGTACTGAAGGACGGAAAGGTATTTCTCCGCAGTGAGGAGGAAAACAATCCTGGCTTCACGGTGGATTTACTGCTGGATGGTTCGGCCTCGCGCCTGCACTGTCAGGAGACTATCGCAGCGCAAGGCTACATTCTGGCCCGCAGTCTGGCTACCTGCGGAATTCCGGTCCGCGTCAGCAGCTTCTGCAGTCTGCGCGGTTATACGGTCGTGCGGATTCTCAAGGATTTCAGCGAGAAAAACGCGGAAAGAAAAATTTTCAATTACTTTGCCGCCGGCTGGAATCGGGACGGACTGGCGCTGCGCATGGCAGGAAAGTTGCTGGATACCGCTCCGGCGGATCGGCATCTGCTGATCCTGCTGACCGATGCCAGCCCGGATGACAGCCGCAAAATTCTCCCCACCGGCAAGGTGCCGCTCAGCCGCAGCTACGATGGCGAGGCAGGCGTGCAGGACACCGCCGAGGAAGTTCGTGCTTTGCGGCAGCAGGGCGTCCGGGTCGCTGCCGTCTTTATGGGCGAGAACGCCAGCGCCCCCGACGCACGGACGATCTATGGACAGGATCTGGTCCGTATCCAGCGGATGGACCAGCTTGCCACCGCTGCCGGAAAACTCATTCAGGAGGAGATTCGGGAGCTGTCCGGGTGAGCATGTGCATCTGCAGCAATGGTGCTTT
>OLRB01001331.1_pt1 | contig 10760 bp, 7 predicted proteins | sample 1672751 | NCBI WGS metagenome assembly OLRB01 (sample SAMEA3136720, study PRJEB25190) | human gut metagenome | biome: human gut; feature: human-associated habitat; material: faeces | place: Austria | collected 2013
TTAGTTATATATAAATAGAGTCTAGTATTTACCTCACTTTATTTTATTATAGGAAAATGTTTTTGAAAAAGTTTTACTTTTTATTTTTAGTATTACTAAACTCTTGATTTTTCTGGAAATTTAAATTAAAATAAAGAATGAAAGGATGGGATTGCAATGCTGGTAGAGGAACTTAATTTAGAAACTAGAAGCAAAATCTACACAATTACTAAAAAGGTTTTAAGAAAGTATCAAAAGGGAATCATTTCTGGTAAGCTGACATCTGACAAGTTTGTTCATAATATTTTAGGAGATGTATCTATTCATGAGGTTCTTCCTGATGAGATTTTAGAGGAGAGCGATTTTATAGATTCATATCAAGATTATGTGGACAAGCTTATTTGTATTCAGAACGAAAATCTCATAAGAAGCAAAAATAGAAACTACAAAAAAGCTAATGAGAAACCAGATATGTCTAAAGTGATGAAGTTAAAACATCTTCTTAGTGATACTGGCTATGTTCTGTCTATTCCTTGTCAATATCTGACAATAAGTGATATTGATAATATATCAAAATATATTACGACAGGAGCAATAGACTTAGGTAATGAAAAGATTTACAACTACGTTTACAAAGAACACTAAAACAAAAAAGGAGTAAACAGCCTCTTTAAATTCAAAAGATTTACAGACTGTTTACTCCTTTTTTATTTTTAACTAAAAATAGCTCAGAATATGTTAGAATATATATTAATTGAAAAGTAATTTCTTTAAGAAAAACTTAAAGAAAGTATATATAGATTTTTAAATAGATTTTAGATATAGGAGGTGAAGTTGCCGTTTTGGCAAATTGATATGACTGAAGAGTATATGAAACGAATGAAAAATTTAGTTGAGATTTCTAAGTTAGTTACACAATCTCAAGATTTTTTCAAGATAAAGGATATTATCGTTAGCAAGATGCTAGATGTTGTACATCCAGCTAAGGCATGTGTAAATATTTTCTATAACGACGATTTTAACTACGCATATCTAGTCTGTTCAAGTACTTTAAAGTACATACCTACTGTTTTTGACGGTGTGGATAGACCTGAGGGAGCTAGAATAGATTTTGATTTGTATCCAGATTATATAAGAGAGGCTGTTGAGGAAAAGAAAATAGTTTATATAAAGGACATATTTTTAGATGAGTCAGCAGCAAAAGAGAGAAATCTTGCTGAAAATGAAGGTTATTGTGGAAGAGCAGTATTTCCATTTGTTATAGAGGGGAAGGTTGTTGGATTTATGACTACTTTTACAACAGAAGGGGAAATTATAAGCGATGAGGATATGAATTTTATCGCATCAGTTGCATCTCTTATGACACTTTCTATAGAGATAACTAGAAAAAATGAGTCTGTTCATAAATTAGTGAATAAGCTTAGACAGGGAATGACGTCTATAAATGAAGCTACTAGAAAGCTTTATGAAGACAAAAATATAGATACTTATTTAAAGGATTTAACTAAGCAAGCAGTTGAAATTACAGATAGTGAAGAGGCTATAATAATTTTAGATAAAAATGAAAAACATGGAAGAATAGTAAACTGCTACAACAAAAATGAGTGTAGAAGTAATTTATTCTTAATGTTGGATGAAATTTCTGAAAATTATAAAGACGGAGATTTTGCAAATGACGTCGATATGATTCTTGAAAATGGATCTAAAATAAATAGTTATATATATCATAGGCTTATGGATGAGGATAGTAATTTAGGCTATATAATATGTGCAAATGCAACTAAGTACACAAAAGACGATATAAATATACTATCAATACTTTCAAAGCAGATAACTGTAGGTACTCAGCTTTATGAATACAACCAGAATGAGGTTAGACATAGAGTGCTTCAAAATGAGCTTTCTGTCTTAAATAAGCAGCAGAGACTTATAATGAACGATGCAAATATGATTTGTAATGGAAATAGACATCTTTACTGCTATCATCAGCCAGCAAAGGTTGTAGGTGGGGATTTCTATGATGCGGTTAGAATAAGCGATGATAAGGTTATTTATATAGTTGCCGATGTTATGGGACATGGTATAGTATCCAACTACATGGTAGCACTTATAAAAGGTGCATTTAAGGTTCTTTGCAGACAGTTTGATAAGCCATCAGATATAATGAATAATCTTAATAAGATGCTTTTTGAAGAATTTGATAAAATGGAAGTCTTTTGTACAGGCATAGTTGCAAGTATAGATACTAAAGAAAATACGCTAACAGTATCAAATGCAGGACATTATAGCCCAGTCATTATACAAAATGATGGAACTGTTGCAAAATATGTAAACTGTAAAAAAGGAATTCCTATAGGGGTTATAGAGGAACGGGAATACAAGGATAATCAGATAAGTATGGAAAATTATCCTATGATATGTATGTTTACAGACGGAATTCTTGAAATTAAAAATAAGGATAAGGAAGAATTTGGTCAGGAAAGATTTGAAAAACTTCTTTGTGAAAATTATAAATACAGTCCTGAGTTTATTATAGAGAGAGCAAAAGAAGAATTTTACGCTTTTTCTGGAAAAAAAGAATACTCAGATGATATTATGATGGTTATGTTGAAGGATAACTATATTTAATATGTAGTATAATTTCATATAATATATAGATAAATAAATAAAATGGAGATTAGGAAATATGACAAAAGATATTTTGATAATAAATGCTAGTCCAAGAAAGGACAAAAATTGTTTTAATATATCTAGGGATATTTCGAAAATTTTAGAGAAAGAGGGCGTATCTTGCGCCCTTTTAGATATTTACGAAATGAACATAGATTATTGTAATGCTTGTGGATACTGCGAGCATAAAAAGGGATGTAGAATAAAAGATGATATGACTGAGCTTTACGATATGTTTGATAAGTCAAGAGGAACTGTTGTTGTAAGTCCAGTTTATTTTAATTCTGTACCAGCTAAAATGAAAACTGTTGTCGATAGAACACAGGCGGTGTATTCTAGCAAGTTTGTTCTTGGAGATTCTATGATTGATAGAAGCAGAAAAAGAGCTGGAATGTATGTAGCTGTTGGTGGTTCTAAAGAGTATGAGGATCAGTTTGATGGTGGAGATATTGTTATGGACTTCTTCTTTAAGAGTATAAACTCAAGAAGTGTTAAAAATATAAGAATTCCGGATAGCGACGAGGTTAGCTATGTTGAAAGTGAAGAACTTGTCGAAAATATAAAGAAAGCATCAGAGGAATATGCATCACATATAAAAGATATAATGAGTGAATAAAAGAATTAATATTACAATAAACGAAATAAATATGAGATAAAAGAATTATTGCAAAACAAATGAAGAAAATTATTATAAAGTAAGTGAATTATTATAAAGTAAATGAATTATTATATTAATGGGGTGATTCGATGAAGTTAATTGCTACAGGAAATAATTTATGCAGGATAATGGTGTCCGATGAATATACAGAGCTTGCAAATATTCTGTATGAGTTAGTTGAAAGAGATAAAAAATACGATAAAGTTGTTATAATAACCGATAAAAATGTAGAAGTTAATCTATACGATGATTTTGTAAAATTGATTTTTTCTATGACAAATGAAAAATATTTTTCGAAAATTTGTATAGAGCCTGGAGAAGAGTCAAAATGTTTAGACACATTTAATAAAATTATATCTGAATTTATAGAGATTGGTGTTACTAGAAAATCGCTTGTTATAGCATTTGGAGGCGGTGTAGTAGGGGATTTAGCTGGGTTTGTAGCAGCTACATATATGAGAGGAATAGACTATATACAAGTTCCTACTACTGTATTATCTCAGGTTGATTCAGCTATAGGTGGAAAGACAGGAATTGATGTTGGAGTCTATAAAAATATGATTGGAGCATTTAAGCAGCCTTTATTTACATATATAAACACAGAAACTTTAAAAACTCTTCCAAAAGATGAGTTAAAAAGTGGATTTGGAGAGGTTATAAAATATGCTGCTATAATGGACGACGATGGAGAATTTGAAAAATTTTTATATGAAAATGCAGATGAAGTAAAATGTCTGGATAATGAAAAAATTATAAATGCTATCGTAAAGTGTGCTGAATTTAAGGCAAGAGTTGTTAAAGCTGATGAGAAAGAAACTGGTTTAAGAAAGATTCTTAATTTTGGGCATACATTTGGACATGCAATAGAAATGGAATATGAACTAAAACATGGTGAAGCGGTTGCTATAGGAATGAAAATAGCATTTAAACTTGCTTTATCTAAAGGGTATATAAAGAAGGATTACTACGACAATTTTGTAGGCCTTATTGATAAATACGATTTTGAATTTGATTTTGAAACAGTAGTTGTAAAAAGGTTAGTAGAAGTTATTAAAAAAGACAAGAAAAATAGTTTTGGAGATATTTCGGTTATACTTCCAGATGCAAGTTCATGTGTTGGAATTTTCAAAATGACTTCTGATGAAATTGAAGAGCTACTGAAAAAAGAATTTAACTTTATGTAGAATAAAATTAAAATAGCGTGAAAATGTTATCACAACTTTATAAATAAAAAAGTTATACAAAATTGAAAAAAATACCTATTAAAATGAAAAAAATTTAAAAATTACTAAAGAACTAAATATTTGATTTTAACAATTATATTTTGTATAATGTATTTGAAGTAATTTGTGGTTTAATGAATACAATAATAAAAAAAGATAGGAGTGATAGGCAATGAAATTACCAATAGCTTTATCAAACAAACACATACACTTATCACAGGAACACATAGACGCTTTATTTGGTGAAGGTCATGAATTAGTTAAATTCAAAGATCTTTCTCAGCCAGGTCAGTATGCTTGTGAAGAAAAAGTAGACTTAGTTGGACCAAAAGGAAAATTAACAGTTAGAGTATTAGGACCAGCTAGACCTGAAACTCAGGTAGAAGTATCTTTAGCTGACTGTTTCCCTCTAGGAGTAAAAGCTCCAATAAGAGAATCAGGAGATATAGAAGGTACTCCAGGACTTAAACTTGTTGGACCAGCAGGAGAAGTTGAATTAGAAAAAGGTGTTATAGTTGCTTCAAGACACATACATATGAGCAACGAAGATGCTGCAAAATTCGGAGTGAAAGACAAAGATATAGTAAAAGTTAGAACAGAAGGACCAAGAGGTCTTATATTCGAAAACGTATTAGTTAGAGCTAAAGATAGCTTCAACTTAGAAATGCATGTTGACATGGAAGAAGGAAATGCAGCAGGCGTTAAAAATGGAGATTTAGTAGAATTAATAGCTGAATAATTACTACGAATTAGATTGGTATAAATCTTAATGTGATACACTTTAATTTAAATTTTTTTGAATTGAAGTGAACATTGTATATAGTAGTAAATATTCTGAAAAAAAATTGGCATTTTTAAAAAAAATGTAGTATGATATAAAGGAATAAGATTTATACGCTTTTTATACTCTAGATATTTATAGAAAATAAATGCTTAGAGCTTTATTAGTATAAATTAAAAATAGACTTGCCTTTAGATAGACAAGCGAATGAAACTATCAAGGAGGATATTTTAATCATGGCAAAATTTATGAAAACTGTTGATGGGAATACAGCCGCAGCTCATGTTGCTTATGCATTTACAGATGTAGCAGCTATATACCCAATAACACCATCTTCAACAATGGCAGAATTAGTTGATGAATGGGCTTCTCAGGGAAGAAAAAACATATTTGGACAGAAAGTTAATGTTGTAGAAATGCAGTCAGAAGCAGGTGCTGCTGGTGCATTCCACGGTTCTTTACAGGCTGGTGCATTAACATCTACATTTACAGCATCTCAGGGATTATTACTTATGATACCTAATATGTATAAAGTAGCAGGGGAATTACTTCCAGGTGTATTCCACGTTTCTGCAAGAGCTTTAGCATCTCAGGCATTATCAATATTCGGTGACCATCAGGACGTTATGGCAGCTAGACAGACTGGATGTTGCTTATTAGCTTCAGGTTCAGTTCAGGAAGTTGCAGATATAGCTCCAGTTGCTCACTTAGCAGCAATAGAAGGAAGTCTTCCATTCGTTCATTTCTTCGATGGATTCAGAACTTCTCACGAAATACAGAAAGTTGAATTAATGGAAAATGAAGAATACGCTTCATTATTAAACTTCGACGCTGTTCAGAGATTCAGAGACAAAGCTTTATCTCCTAACCACCCAGTTACAAGAGGTACTGCTCAGAACCCTGATATATACTTCCAGACAAGAGAAGTATCAAACACTTACTACAATGATATGGTTGGCATAGTTGAAAAATACATGCACAAAGTAAGTGAATTAACAGGAAGAAAACATGACTTATTCGATTACTACGGAGCAGAAGATGCTAAATATGTAGTAGTTGCTATGGGTTCAGTTACAGAAGCATTAGAAGAAACTATAGATAGATTAAACGCTGAAGGCGCAAAAGTTGGATGTGTTAAAGTTCACTTATACAGACCATTCTCTACAGAACATTTCTTAAAAGCAATGCCTTCTACAGTAGAAAGAATATGTGTATTAGACAGAACTAAAGAACCAGGTGCAACTGGTGACCCTCTATACTTAGATGTTAGAGATATATACTACGGAAAAGAAAATGCTCCTCTAATAGTAGGAGGAAGATACGGATTAGGATCTAAAGATACTACTCCAGCTCAGTTAAAAGCTGTTTACGACAACTTAGCTGCTGAATGTCCAAGAAATCAGTTCACAATAGGTATAGTTGATGATGTTACTAACACATCATTACCAGAAGCTGAAGACTTCAGAATAGCATCTAAAGGTACAGTAAGATGTAAATTCTGGGGACTTGGATCAGATGGTACTGTTGGTGCAAACAAACAGGCTATAAAAATAATCGGTGATAACACTGACAAATACGCTCAGGCTTACTTCGATTACGACTCTAAAAAATCTGGTGGTATAACTATGTCTCACTTAAGATTTGGTGATACTCCAATCAGATCAACTTACTTAATAGATGAAGCTGACTACATAGCATGTCACAACCAGTCTTATGTATATCAGTATGATTTATTAAAAGGACTTAAAAAAGGTGGTACATTCGTACTTAATACTATATGGGATCAGGAAGGTATAGAAGCTAACCTACCTGCATCAATGAAACAGTACATAGCTAAAAACGACATACAGTTCTACACAGTTAATGCTGTTGAATTAGGTAAAGAAATAGGATTAGGAAGCAGAATAAACATGATAATGCAGGCTGCTTTCTTCAAACTAGCTGAAATAATACCAGTAGACGAAGCTGTTGAACACTTAAAAGAATCAATAGTTAAAACTTACGGTAAAAAAGGTCAGAAAATATTAGACATGAACTTCAAAGCTGTTGACGCAGGTATAAACGCATTAGTTAAAGTAGAAGTTCCAGAATCTTGGAAAACTGCTGTTGATGCACCAAAAGAAGAAGCTTGCGAACCAGACTTCATCAAAAATATATTAAGACCTATGACTGCTCAGAAAGGTAATGACCTACCTGTAAGTGCATTCAAAGAATTACCAGACGGAACATTCCCATGTGGTACAGCTGCTTACGAAAAACGTGGTATAGCAGTAGACGTTCCAGAATGGAAATTAGACAATTGTATACAGTGTAACCAGTGTTCATTTGTATGTCCACACGCTTGTATAAGACCAGTACTTGTTACTGAAGAAGAATTAGCAAATGCTCCAGAAGCATTCAAAGCTAAAAAAGCTATAGGTAAAGGATTCGATGGATTACAGTATAGAATGCAGGTATCTACTCTTGACTGTACAGGATGTGGAAACTGTGCTGACATATGTCCAGCTCCTAACAAAGCATTAGAAATGATGCCTCTAGCTACTCAGGAAGAACAGATAGAAAACTGGAACTTCGCTATGGATACAACTAAAGTTGCTCCAAAAGGCGATTTAATGAACGTAAATACAGTTAAAGGTTCTCAGTTCAGACAGCCATTAATAGAGTTCTCAGGAGCTTGTGCTGGATGTGGAGAAACTCCATACATAAAAGTTATAACTCAGTTATTCGGAGATAGAATGCAGATAGCAAATGCTACAGGATGTTCTTCTATATGGGGAGGATCTGCACCATCAACTCCTTATACTTGCAACCATGAAGGTAAAGGTCCATCTTGGGCAAACTCATTATTCGAAGACAATGCTGAATACGGATTCGGTATGTTCATAGCTGTTAAACAGATGAGAGCTAAATTAGAAGAAGACATAAAAGTTTTAGCTTCTAAAGCTCATGATGAAAACTCTAAAGCAGTTCTTAACAACTGGTTAGAAACTAAAGAAGACGGTGTTGCTAATAAAGAAGCTTCTGCAAAAGTAGCTGAATTAGTAAACGGATTACATGAATCTTGCATGAATGATCCTGAAATAGCAGCAGCTGTTAAAGATATAAAAGAAAGAGAAGACTACCTAGCTAAGAGATCTCAGTGGATACTTGGTGGAGACGGTTGGGCTTACGACATCGGTTACGGTGGATTAGACCACGTTCTTGCTCAGGGTGAAGATGTTAACGTATTAGTATTCGATACAGAAGTTTACTCTAATACAGGTGGACAGGCTTCTAAAGCTACTCCAGTAGCAGCAATGGCTAAATTCGCAGCAGCTGGTAAGAGATCTAAGAAAAAAGACCTTGGTATGATGGCTATGTCTTACGGAAATGTTTACGTAGCTCAGGTTGCTATAGGTGCTGATAAGAACCAGTTCATGAAAGCTATAACTGAAGCAGAAGCTCATCATGGTCCATCTCTAATCATATGCTACGCTCCATGTATAAACCATGGTTTAAGAGAAGGTATGGGAAGAAGTATAGCTAACGAAAAACAGGCAGTTGACTGTGGATACTGGCATTTATACAGATTCAACCCAGAATTAAAAGCTGAAGGTAAGAATCCATTCTCATTAGACTCTAAAGAACCAACAGAAAGCTTCAGAGACTTCTTAATGAAACAGACAAGATACGCAGCAATAGCTAAACAGTTCCCAGAACAGGCTGAAGAACTATTCACTATGGCTGAAGAAAATGCAAAAGAAAGATACGAATCATACAAAAGATTAGTATAATTTTTATAAAAATATGGGTTGTTGCAATATTGCAACAGCCCATTTTTTGTTGTAAATTATTTGAGTGGGGTAATTTATTTTGAGTGAATGCTTTTTGTTTGTGTGATATAATATATTAAGTATTAATATAGTAAGAAAGAGAAGGTATTTTTTATGAAACTTAATCATATATTAGAAGGAATAGAGGTTCTTTCAGTTGTTGGAAACAAAGATGTAGAAGTTTTAAATGTTGAGTACGATTCAAGAAAGGTTGAGAAAGGTACTTTATTTATTTGTATAAAAGGATTTGTGTCAGATGGGCATAGATACATAGACTCAGCTTATGAAAAGGGAGCTAGGGTATTTTTAATTCAGGATGATGTAGATTTTAAAGAAGATTGTACTTATGTAAAGGTTGAAGATACTAGAAAAACTATGGCAAAGGTTGCAGCTAATTTCTGTGAGCATCCAGCAGATAAGTTTGATGTTATAGGTGTTACTGGAACAAATGGAAAGACTAGTATTACTACATTTATTAATGAAATACTTAGAAACTGCAATAAAAAAGTTGGTCTTATAGGGACTATAAAGATATTTGACGGGGACAATGAAGTTCCATCAAATTCAACTACTCCAGAGAGTGTTGATTTACAGAAGATATTCAAAAGAATGGTGGATAATGGATGCGATTGTTGTGCTATGGAGGTTTCATCTCATTCATTAGAGCTTAGCAGAGTGGATGATACAAACTTCAAGATAGGTATATTCACAAACTTAACTCCAGACCATTTAGATTTCCACAAGACTCTAGAAAACTACAGAAAAGCTAAGGAAAAATTATTCCACAAGACTACTCAGGCAAATATAATCAATGTAGATGATGAGGGTGGAAGAAAGATATACGAAAGTATAAAAGAATTAGATACTCCATGCTACACATACGGAATAGAACATGAAGCGGACTTCACTGCTAGAAATATTAAATCTGATGCTTCAGGAGTTGCATATACTTTAGTTACTCCAAACCACACAGAAGATATATTCATACCAGTTCCAGGTAAATTCACAGTTTATAACACATTAGCTGTAATTGCAGCATGCGAAATGCTTGGAATAGACAAAGAAGATTACTTAAATTCTTTAAGAAATACAGGTGGGGTTGCAGGTAGATTTGAAACTGTACCAAATGATAAGGGAATAAGTGTAATAGTAGACTACGCACATACTCCAGATGCACTTGAAAATGTGTTAAATACTGCTAGAGAATTTGTTGAAGGAGAGTTAATAGCTGTATTTGGATGCGGTGGAGATAGAGACTCTGAAAAAAGACCTCTTATGGGAGGAATAGGCCAGAGATTATCTGACAGATGTATAATAACTAACGACAACCCAAGAACAGAAGATCCTGAGCTTATAATAAAAGATATACTAGCAGGATTAGATGAAAGCAATGAAAACTACAAAGTAGTTATGGATAGAAAAGAAGCTATAAAAGAAGCTATAGAATCTGCTAAAAAAGGCGATGTTATCTTAATAGCAGGAAAAGGTCATGAAAACTATCAGATACTAGGAACAGTAAAACACCACTTTGATGATAAAGAAGTTGCAAGAGAAGTTTTAGACTCATTAAAATAGTGTTGTAATTTCAAGATAAAGAAAAAGAATAAAATTAATAAAAAAATGAAATTAATGAAAAA
>OLRB01001336.1_pt1 | contig 10734 bp, 8 predicted proteins | sample 1672751 | NCBI WGS metagenome assembly OLRB01 (sample SAMEA3136720, study PRJEB25190) | human gut metagenome | biome: human gut; feature: human-associated habitat; material: faeces | place: Austria | collected 2013
ATAAAAATCATCCTTGGAAGGATTTAGAAATAAGCAATCTTGGACTTCCTAGAGATTTATTGATTGCTATGATTGTAAGGAATCATTCGCCAATAGTTCCTAAGGGAGATACTGTTCTTGAGGTTGGAGATTTGCTTGTTTTTGCAGCAAGGTCTTTTGAGGATAGAAAGCATCTTTCACTTAGAGAAGTTGTTATCGATAAGAAGAGTAAGTGGGTAAATACGCCGCTTCATCAGATAACTACAGAAAATCCTTATCTTATTATTTTGATAAAGAGAAATTTAGAGAATATAATTCCTACTGGGGATACAAAACTACTGCCGGGTGATATACTGATTATGGCTGCAGCAGAAGAATAAAGGTAAATAAAAAGGACAAGATTATAACTGCTCTGTGCTCCAGAGCTTCAGCGCCCCATCCATTTAAGTAACACATTTATAGGTATGGGGCGCTTCCAGTATTGTCGCTTACAGAGCAGTTATTTCTCTTGTCCTAAGTTTATTTACCTGCTTATACGGAATTAAACATAAAAAAGCTACTAGATAGTAATATTCTAGCAGCTTTTTATATGTTTATGTTTTTATCCTAATAAGTCGTTTATTACTGCAGATGCCATTATTAGTCCTGCTACAGATGGTACAAATGATACGCTTCCTGCAGTCATTTTGTTTCCGTTCATTATTTTTTCTTTTGGCTCTATTGCTTTTTCAGTTGAGTATACGACTTTTAGTTTTTTTATTCCTCTGTTTTTTAGCTCTCTTCTCATTACTCTAGCTAGAGGACACATGCTAGTTTTGTATATGTCCGTAAGTTCTATTTTTGTAGGATCTAGTTTGTTACCCATTCCCATAGAGCTTATTATTTTGATTCCTTTTTTAGTGCAAGTTTCTATAAGGTGTATTTTAGAAGTTATCATGTCTATTGCATCTATTACATAATCAAACTCACCACTGCTTAACAGTTCTTCCCCATTTTCTGGAGTGTACTTTTCAGCGATTGCAGTTATGTTTACATTTGGATTTATGTCTTTTATTCTCTCTTTAAATACATCTACTTTCATCTTTCCAACTGTAGAATGAAGAGCTATTATCTGTCTGTTTATGTTTGTAATATCGACATCATCAAAATCTACTATTGTGATATTTCCTACTCCAGCTCTTGCTATTGCTTCGGCTGCAAAACCGCCGACTCCTCCTACTCCAAATATTATTACACTAGCATTGTTTAATTTTTCTATCCCCTCATCTCCTACAACAAGAGATGTTCTTTTTTCCCAATCCATCATTTTTTTAATTCCTCCAAGTGAATATTTTTTCTTAATTTATAATCTACTTTTTCCAAATATTTATATTAATATTTTTAATCTAATTCAATTTATATCTTTTTATAACTTTCTCAAATTTATTTTCTAATCTATTTTAGAATATACCATAATCACAGTTCCCTCTTCAACAAAATAATTTTTTAGAGTTAAATCTATTTTAGGATTATTTTCTAAGAATAGTTTTCTTCCATTTCCAAGTATTGTAGGAATTATTCCAATGATATACTCATCTATAACATTTCTTTTTACAAAGCTATCTATCAAAATTCCCCCACCAAATAGGAATATTTTCTTTCCTTTATTTTTCAGTTCAAATATTGTATCCACTATATTATCATTTATAAAATGGTAGTTTTCATAATTCTCAATTGATTTTGATGTTGCTATATAAACTTCCTGTTCTTTAAAGTCTTTATGAAATTCTTGTTTATAGCAATTGCTTCCCATAACCACAACATCTATATCTTTTAAAAATTCTTCATAGCTCCATTTATTTTCTGTATCTAATGTACTATTTCCATCTCCATGTATCCAATCGAATCCACCTTCATCATCTGCTATGTATCCATCTAAACTAATCGCTAAATTTAGTATTATTTTTCCATTCATTTTTGAATTCTCCAATCTATTTATTATCCCATTTTTTATTTTCTTTTATTATATATTTATATATTTTTAATTGTAGGTATAAAAAAAGGAACCTTCATTTAGGTTCCATAATATACTGTATTGGCGGGAGTGCGTGGGAATTGAACCCACCTAAGAGGCTCCTAACCCCTCATACTAGTTTTGAAGACTAGAGGGCACACCAGCACCCATCCACCCCCGTGGTTTTTTCAACAGTAATAATATAACACATAGAATATACTTTTGCAAGTGTTATTCAAAAAATAAATAAAAAAATCGAAAAAAACTATATTAAACTCATCTGCTCATCTTCTTTTAAATTATTTATCTGCCAGTTGATTTCAGTTTTACCAATGCTTTTTAATATTTCATTAGCTTTTTTAAAATGATTACACCCGAAAAATCCTCTATTTGCAGAAAGTGGACTTGGATGAGTCCCCTCTAATATGTAATGTTTGTCTGTATTTATTAGTTTAACTTTCTTTTTAGCATTATTTCCCCAAAGAATAAACACAACTGGATCTTCTCTATCATTTAAAATCTCTATTATTCTATCTGTAAATTTTTCCCAGCCTTTTTTGCTATGAGAGTTCGCTTCGTGTGCTCTAACAGTTAGAGATGTGTTTAAAAGAAGAACTCCCTGGTCTGCCCAATCCATAAGGTACCCATTATCTGGAATGAAGCATCCATACTCTGCATTTAATTCCTTGTACATATTTTTTAATGATGGCGGAGTTTTAATTCCCGGAAGAACTGAAAATGCAAGCCCATGTGCCTGACCGTCATTGTGATATGGATCCTGCCCTAAAAGAAGAATCTTTGTATCTTTGAATGATGTATGGTTTAAGGCTGTGAATATATCCTCTCTTTTAGGGAATACCTCGTGTTCCTTGTATTCTTCCTTTAAAAACTCATTTAATTTTTCAAAATATGGCTTATCAAATTCATCACTTAAAAGCTCTTTCCAATCCGTATTTATCAAACCTTCCCACGATTTTTTAGTGAAGTTTTCTTCATTATATGACATAAATTTTCCTCCTGTTTATCTTTTTACCATTACTTATCTTCTATCCGTATAGATATTAAAAACAATCTACTGAACTACAGCATCTATGCTATCATCAGTATTGCCGTCTACTATTTTTATGTTCAACTTATTAGGTATGCAAACTATACTCTGGCTCGGCTTTGTGATAAATCCTGTTTTGACACACACCTTATCTGGACAATTAGCCTCAGTCACCTCAACACCTCTATCATGCACCTTAACCTTATTTATATGCTCTCCGTCCTTTATTGTAAATTCATCTTCCTCATCTAGTGGAATCTCTTTATAAAGCTCATTATCTTTATAAACTTCTACAAATGCAGCCTTCTCATTTGCATCCTTAAACTTTGTATACCCAAAAAGTGCTACAACTGCTATTAATACAACTGCTATTAAAATAAAATCTTTCTTTTTCATCTAACTTCCCCCAAAATTTTCTACAAATTATTCTTTTATAAATAATTCTTCTATTTTCTTTATACGATAAATTTGCTGCCAATTATGATATAATTAATCATATCATACTTTGATATTAACTACTATAAATGACTATAAATTTAAATAAGGAGAATTAAAAATGAGAAAATCAGCTCCACAAATTGTTGTGCTAATAATATTATTGGTAGCAGGATATTTTATCTTTAAACCCAATATGGACGAAAATTACTCACAGACAAACTATTATCTAGGAACTGTGAACACCGTTACAGTGTACGGAAAGAAACAAAATAAAGCCTCTGAAATTCTTAAAGGATGCGACGATGTTGTAAAGAATGTCGACAACCTTATGAGTACAGAAATTCCTGGAAGCGATGTTTCTAAAATAAATAAAAATGCTGGAATAAAGCCTGTTAAAGTATCAGAAGAAACTTATGAAGTTGTTAAAGAGGCTATACACTACTCAAAACTTTCTGATGGTAATTTTGATGTAACAATAGGGCCTGTAAGTGATCTTTGGTCTATAGGAAAAGAGGATGCCAGAGTCCCTGAAAAATCTGAAATAGATACACTCCTACCTTTGATAGACTACAAAAATGTAGAAGTTAAGGAAATTAAGTTAGAATCTGACCAAGATGGTGACGGTAAAAATGAAACTTTTGATAAAGAGTTTACTGTTTTCTTAAAGAAAAAAGGTATGAAAATAGATTTGGGTGCAATAGCTAAAGGATTTGCAGCAGACCAAGTTGCACTATATTTAAAGGCTAGTGATGTTGAAAAAGCTATAATAAACTTAGGTGGAAATATCAAAACTATTGGCGATTTTAATATAGGACTAAAAAATCCTATTGAAAATGCAAATGATTCATTTGCAAGTATTAAGGTAAGTAATAAATCTGTCGTAACTTCTGGTGTTTATGAAAGATTTGTTGAAAAGGACGGCAAGAAGTATCATCATATACTAAATCCGGCAGATGGTTATCCATTCGATAATAATCTTCTTAGTGTTAGTATTATCTCTGACAAATCTATAAACTGCGATGCCCTTTCTACATCTGCATTTGCTCTTGGACTTGAGGATGGAAAGAAACTTATCGAGGGTATAGACAACGTTGAGGCTGTTTTTGTAACTAAGGATAAGAAGGTTTATTTGACTAAGGGATTCAAGGATGAGTTTAAGATTTTAAATCATCAGTTTGAGGTTGTGAAGTAAGGAGAAGAGAATTTTTTATTATTTTGGAATGAATTATTTTAGTTGGTTTGTTTTTTTAGATTTTAGAAGGATTTTTTTATTTTTTCCTTTACGTTTTGGCTTTTATCGGCTATAATTTGGTTATATTATATTTTATCGGTTTGCCAATTTGGCTTACATGACTTTAATTAAATAATATCATCGCACATACAGAAAAAGCTGCCACAATGGCAGCTTTTTTATTATTTATTTAGTTGTTGTTTCTGTTTTTTCTGGTTGTGTTGGTTTTTCTGGTTCTACTGGTTTTGGAAGCGGTCCTTGTTTTCCATTTATTGTACATTTATCATTTCCTAGTATTATATCACCATCTATTGTACAAGCATTATCATATGTTACAGTTGCTCCTAATCCTTCTCCATCATTTCCCCACATATATATTGCTGGATATGAATCATTTCTATTAACATCTTTAATTGTTACATTCTTTAATTCTACATTTGATGGGTATTGATATCCTCCACCTCTATTTCCAACTATCAAACCTCCACAAGGAACTTCATTACCAGTTTTCCAATTTTCATTCATGTAGTTATTTTTGTCTTTATATTTATCATCAATTATATTAGTAATAGTAGTATTTGATATAATTGCTGTACCCCCTCTAACTATAATACCTTGATAATCGCTATTAACAGTACTATTGTTCATATATAACTTACATGGTATATTTATAAGAATAGCATCACCACCTACATTACTAGTCATGTTAATTGTAGAACCTTCTATATTGAAAACAGGACTATAGTTAATTGGTAATCCAGCATTTGTTCCTATACAGTAAACATATGCACTTATAGTTGAACCAATTATATTAACAGTTGCATTTTCACCAACTGCATATACACCTGTAGTTTCTGATGTATACACAACATCTTCCAAATTAAATGTTCCTTCTTTACCTACTGATATACATGAATTTGTTGGTGATATTGAATTTAAGTTAAGTTTTCCATTTTTAATAGTTAGTGTCTGATTAGCTCCCACAGATTCTATTGGCGCTTTTGTATCCTTATCAAATTTTATTTTTTTTGAATCTAGAGTATAATTATTTAAGTTGATAGTTGTTTCTCCAGAAGGCGATAACTTCATTACTTTAGATAAAGTTATATCATTAGCTAATACTATAGTTTCACCTTTTTCAGCATTTTCTATAGCTTTAGCTAGCGTTTCTTCATCTGTAACATATGTTCCACTTATTACTGTTCCACCTCCTGATGAAGAACCACCAGAGCTACTTCCGCCTGGTTTATTTCCATCAACTTCTGGCTTAACTGTTCCAGTTATCGGATTTGATATTGTTCCGTAGTTTTCTATTTCTGTTCCACTAGCATTATTTTCAACATTAGTTATTTTACCATCATTTTCTAACTTAACATTTGAAGAACTTGATTCTATTTCTACTTTGCTTATTTTACCAGCTGAAGTATTTTTTATTGTTGTATTTTTAGCATTCTCTACAACTAAAGTACCTATTGTACCGCTATTTTGGATATCAGCATTTGGAGTCTTAACTGTTACTTCCCCTTTTAATTCTCCTCTAACATTTATCTGCACAGCATTATTTGTATATAAAGTTATATCTTTAGATATATTTCCTTCTATTTCTATAACGTCATTAGCATTTGCCTTCTTTAACGCTTCCTGAAGTTCTTCTTCATTCTTAACTTTTATTACTACTTCTTTTTCTATTTCTTTTAACTCAGCAAAAGCTTTTTCATTTCCTTTTCCACCAACTTGAGTTATTGTATCTATTCTCTTAGTATTTATTATATTTTTCTGAGTCTCACTTAATTTTTTAGAAGCTATTAATACCGGAGCTCCGTTTTTAGCTGCTAATGCACCAACTGCTAGTGCATCTATTAACTGTCCTGAATCTCCCATTCCATCTTTTGCTAGGTATAAATTATCTAAATTTCTATCAGCATAGAATTTTTCTATAACTTTTGCATTAGTATTATTTCTGTTAGATCCTTCTATTCTCTGTTTTCCAGGTAAGCTAGATACTAATTTTTCTGGTAATACAGTTTTTCCACCTATTATAAATGATGCTTTTATTGACTCACCTTTTATAAATTTTTCAGCTACTGATAGTCCTTTTTTAGGATTTGCAAGTATTATTGGCATATTTCTTTCAGCTGCCGCAGCTGCAACAGATACTGCATCTGCAAGTCCAGTTGTACCATTTACTACCGCTATTTCAGAAATATCTTTTATTCCATCAAGTCTCTTCGCTATTGCTAAAGCTGTTTCTTCTCTTGTTGCACCCTTTATTCTATCAACTTTAACTTTTAGAGCTTTTAAAGCATTTTCGATTTTAGCTGGAAGAACTGCATCTCCACCTATCATTATTACATTCTTTGCACCTAATCTTTTTATTTCATCAGCTGTTGCTTTATTTAATCCATCTTTACCTGTTAAAAGTATTGGTGCATTTTTAACATGTGCAAGAGGAGTTGCTGTTAAAGCATCTGGTATTGCTGAGCTGTTTACAAGTATTACTGTTTCTGCACTTGACCAACCGTCTTTGCTTATTTTTATAGCTGTTTCTATTCTATTTTTTCCTATTAAAGTTGCAACATCTGTTGTTGCTGCATTTACTACTACAGTTGAACTAGCAAGCATAGTTGCTGCCATTATTATAGATATTTTCTTATTCGCCTTCATTGGGCATCACTTCCTTTTTGAGTTTATAAAAAAGCGCATAGTAATCCGTAGACTATTATGCGCTAAAATTCGAATTTGTATATTTTGCATAGAAAGGAGAATGTATCTTTTGTTGTTTTGAATTTGTTTTGTAAACTTGCAACATAGTTATCAACTCCTCATTTAGTAATATTTCTATTAAAATTATATCATATTTTTTTAGTTTTTTGAATTTTGTAAATAAAAAAGCTGTCGCAAGATGTATATTATATATCTATACGACAGCATATTTTGTAGAAGAATATTTTTGTTTAGAGTTTAGTATTTAATTAGTTATTAACTGTTATTGTTTTATCCGCATTTACAGTAAATGTATAGTCTATAGTTCCTAATGATTTACCTTCATTTCCTTGCTGTACTAATTCAACTGTAACAGTGTAAGTTCCCTGCTCTAAATCTGATTTTGGTTTTAACTTCATTGTTATTTTTCTTGATTCATTTATACCAAATCCAATTGTTTTAGTTCCTACATTTATATTTTGTATTACACCATAAAATACATACTTTTTATCATTATTAGGTAAGTTTGTATGGTACTGATTATAATTTATATCTTTAACTCCCCAATCAGCTCGTTCTCTATTAGAACCCTCCATATCATTCACTTTTCCTGAGTCTGTCTGTAAAGTCATTCCACAGTTATTTTCAATAGGATGCTTAATATCATTTACTGTATTAAATACGTCCACAAATTTTTTACTTAAATTGTCTTTTTCAACCTTGAATCTTAAATATGCTCCATCATCATAATACTTATAATTACCTGATTCAACAGCATTTAAGCTACCAATATCCAAGTTAGATTTCCACTGGAAAGATGTAGATAATGTTCCATTTGTATTTTCTAATTCTTTATTCTTTTCTAATACTCCCAATTTAACACTTTCATTTGGTGTTGTATTATGAGTATATCCATCTGCAAAAGTCCCCCCTTCTACAGTAAGTGCTTTTTTAAATACTTCTTTTTCTACATCTGCAGAATACTCTTCTTTAGAATTTTTATAATCTCCATGTTTAGTAAATACACTTCCTAAAGCTCCTTTAAATTCTCCACTCTTTATAGTTAAATTCTTAGGAACACCTTTAAAGTACTGCATACGTATTGCATATCCTTTTTCACTTTCTAATTTAGAATTTTCTAGAGTTATATCCATTCCTCTATCAGTGTAGTTTCCTTCTATTACTAATGCTTCTCCGGCTTCATTAACACCACTTGAATTAGGCCCTAATCCATCTATATATTCATCACTACTTAATCCAGTTCCTACTAATGTAGAATTTTTTATTGTTCCTACTCCACCTTTTATACCTACAGCAGAACCACCTACTATAGTTGAAGATGTTATATCTATTTTTTTACTTCCAGCTGGGAAGTATACACCAATAGCAGCACCACTTATATTACATCTATCTATATCAAATGATATATCCTGGCAAGTTCCGTTTGCATATACTCCAAAAAGATTTGCATAATCACAAGAACCCGGATTTTTTGAATCTGTAAATTCAAATCCACCCATTTCTATATTTACACCCGTCATATTAACAGTAACATTTTTAGTTATTTTAGTAGTATTATTTGGTTGTTTTAAACCCGAAACAAATACAGCAACATGCTGACCATCTGCAGTTTTATCTGGTACACTTATTTTACCATTTTTTATATTAAGTACTACATTATCTGTTGTTATAACTATTCCATCATCATTAGCACTCTGTGTTAAAGTATATCCATTTAAATCTAATGTCATACTTCTTGGTATATTTATTTTTCCTTTTATTTCTATAGGATTATTTAATTTAATAGTTGTTTTTTCTGTTTTATTTAATGCAGCTCTTAATTCTTTTTCATTAGTTACTCTTTCTACTTCTGGCCCATCTACTACTATTGAACCACCACCACTTGGTTTGTTAGTTTCTGGTTTAGTTGTTGAGTTGTTTGCAACATTTCCGTTTGGAGCAGTTATTTCTACTTTACCTGTAACTGTTCCTTCTACTTTTATATCTACATTTTTATCTGTATTTATTATTATATCTTCTGTTATTGTTGCATTTGGTTTTAATACTATTTTATCGTTAGCATTTGCTTTTGATAAAGCTTCTTTTAATTCTTCTACTGTTTCTACTTCGTAAACATCTTCTTTTTCTATTTCTTTTAAGTGGTTAAATGCACCTTCGTTACCTTTTCCACCAACCTGAACTATGTTGCTTACTTCTTTAGTATTTATAACATTTACCTGTTTTGCGTTAAGGTTTTTAGAAGCTATTAATACTGGAGAAGCATTTTTAGCTGCAAGTACACCAACTGCTAATGCATCTATTAACTGAGAATCTCCACCTCTACCATCTTTAGCTACATAAACATTCTTTAATTCTTTTCCTTTATAGAATGTTTCTATAACTTTAGCATTAGTATCATTTCTGTTTGATCCTTCTAATCTTTTTTTACCTGGTAGGCTTGATACCATTTTGTTTGGTAATACAGTTGTTCCACCTATTAAGTATGATGCTTTTATAGCTTCATCTTTTATGAATTTTTCAGAAGCTGATAATCCTTTTTTAGGATTTGCAAGTAATATTGGCATATGTCTTTCTGCTGCAGCTGCTGCTACTGAAACCGCATCTGCTAAACCTTTTGTTCCATTTACTACTGCTATTTCTGATACATCGCTTATAGTATCTAATCTTTTAGCTATTGCTAAAGCAGTTTCTTCTCTTGTATCACCTTTTATTCTATCTGGTTTTAAACCTAATTCTTTTAATTCTTTTTCTATTGAAGCTGGAAGAACAGTATTTCCACCTATTAGCATCACATTTTTAGCTTCTAATCTTTTTATTTCTGCTTTTACCTGAGCACTTAATCCATTTTTAGAAGTTAATAGTATTGGAGCATTTTTTGCAAATGCAAGTGGTGTCGCAGTTAATGCATCTGCTATTGCACCATCATTTACTAATATTACTGTTTCTGCTGAATTCCATCCATCTTTAGATATTTTTACAGCTGTTTCTATTCTATTTTTCCCTATTAATGCTTCGTTAGTTGTTTCTGCCATTACAGGTACTACGCTTCCTGCAACCATAGTTGCAGCCATTACTGTAGCTAAATGTTTGTTTGCTTTCATTTACCTTTTCCCTCCAAAATTTATATTTATTATATACATATTTTTATATTCAATAAATTAAACATAAAAAAAGCACAGATTTATCCTCTTGTTTAATCCTAAGATTTTAGATAATTCTGTGCTTTCAAATCGAATTTATTAAATTTTCCATCAAAAAGAATACAGTTATGCTGTCTGTCTGTCTGTCTGTCTGTCTATTTTCCCAAACTTTGAACATATC
>OLRB01001339.1_pt1 | contig 10711 bp, 9 predicted proteins | sample 1672751 | NCBI WGS metagenome assembly OLRB01 (sample SAMEA3136720, study PRJEB25190) | human gut metagenome | biome: human gut; feature: human-associated habitat; material: faeces | place: Austria | collected 2013
AATCGAGGTGTCTTTCTTTTATGCAAAATCACGAACTTGCTCATTTATAGTATTTAAATCATTTTATTCGCTGTGCGCATAATGGAACATTTAAGGGGTTAGGAAATGATAAACTCAGAGAATATGGAACTAAACAAAAATTTTATAAAGGTATTCCTGAGATTTTTGAAAAAACAAAGAATATGTTCAAGGAGGATAAGCGCTATTCTGAATATGGAATTCAAGTTGAACATTATATTGTAAGTACAGGATTTGCAGAGATAATAAGGGGGTCTGAGTTGATGCCGTATGTTGATGGAGTTTGGGGATGCGAACTATTAGAAGAACCAGATTCTGAAGGAAATATGGTAATAAGTGAAATTATGTATACAATTGATAATACTTCAAAAACAAGAGCTATTTTTGAAATCAATAAGGGAATTGGTAAACTTGATGGTATTGAAGTAAATTCTAAAATAGCAGAAGAAAACAGAAGGGTTCATTTTGAAAATATGATATACATAGCAGATGGTCCGAGTGATATTCCTGCATTTTCTGTGGTAAAAAAGGGTGGAGGTTCAACGTTTGCCATTTATCCCAAAGGCGATATGATGGCTATGCAACAAGTGGAACAAATGAGAGAGGACGGAAGAGTAGATATGTATGCAGAAGCTGATTATTCAGAAGATACAACTGCATACATGTGGATAACAAATAAAATTCAAAAAATGGCAGATCGTATTCGTGATACTGAAAAACAAAAAATAAGAAGTTCTGCTTCTGGAGTCCCACATCATTTAGTGTGATTTGTCAAAAATAGATAAGTTATTTTTATAATAGAGTCAAGGTCTAAAAGATAGGAGAAGTGCTGTGAATAATTATGGAGAAATCATTATCTATCAGACAGAGGATGGTTTAACAAAAATAAATGTAAATATGCAAGACGAAACAGTTTGGCTATCTCTTGACCAGATGGCTGAGTTGTTTCAACGAGATAAATCTACCATATCAAGACATATAAAAAATGTGTTTACTGAGGGTGAATTAAATCGTGAGGCAACTGTTGCAAAATTTGCAACAGTTCAAATAGAAGGAGCCAGAGAAGTAGAACGGGAAATTGATTATTATAACCTTGATGTTATTATTTCCGTTGGTTATCGTGTGAAATCTCAGCGAGGCGTTCAGTTCAGAATTTGGGCAACCAATGTGCTGAAAGAGTACATGATTAAAGGCTTTACTATGGACGACGAACGACTGAAAGGAAATGCTGGCGGAAATTATTGGAAAGAATTACTTGATCGAATCAGAGATATTCGTTCCTCTGAAAAAGTGCTGTATCGTCAGGTACTTGATTTGTACGCAACAAGTGTTGACTATGATCCACACAGTGATGAATCCGTAAAATTCTTTAAAATTGTGCAAAATAAATTGCATTATGCAGCACATGGACATACTGCCGCTGAAGTGATTTATGAAAGAGCAGATGCAGAGAAACCATTTATGGGTCTTACTTCGTTTTCCGGGGAATTGCCGGCATTAAAAGATATTGGTATTGCGAAAAACTATTTGCAGGAAAATGAACTGAAAATTTTAAACAACCTTGTATCTGGTTATTTCGATTTGGCAGAAATCAATGCCCTTGAGCATAAGCCGATGTATATGGATGATTATGTAAAACAGCTTGATATGGTGCTGTCTTCCGGAAATCGTAAATTGCTTGAAGGTGCCGGTACTGTCAGCCATAGGAGAGCCTTGGAAAAAGCAAAGGCTGAATATCGGAAATATCAGGAGATTACATTATCTCCGGTGGAACAGGCTTATTTGGAAAATGTCAAAGAAGTTGCGAAGGAACTGAAGAAGAAAAAATGATGTAAAGGATAACAACATGGATTACAAAATCTGGAGAGAAGAAGTTAACCATATAATGAAAAACGGAACACCAGAACAAGTGGAATTATGTCAAAACTGGTTAGCTGGGATTGGTTTGCAAAAAGTGAATAATCTCCAAGTTTCCGGGTATTTGCTGGAACTTGCATTACAGAATATTAAAGGGGAAATAGATTATGTAGAACTGGAAAGAAAACTGGCAGATTATCACAGCAAAAGAAGAAATGCGATGAAAGGAATTTAGAAGATAAAATGATTAACATTCGTAAATTAGAAGCAGAATTATGGGAATCAGCTGACTTGCTGCGTGCAGGATCAAAGTTGACGTCCAACCAGTATTGTATGCCGGTACTTGGTTTGATTTTTTTGCGTTATGCGTATAGCAGATTTAAAATGGTAGAAGCGGAGATTTTGAAAAATCGTCCGTCTCGTGGCGGCAAAGTAATGCCGATAGAAGCAAGCGACTTTGCGGAAAAAAGTGCGCTCTTTTTGCCAAAAGAAGCACAGTATGATTACTTGCTGAATCTCCCTGATGATATTTTAGCTGCAGGTTTAGTAAACAAAGATGGACAACCTATGACCAGTTTGGGTGAGGTTGTAAATAATGCAATGCAGTTGATTGAAGATCAAAGCGAACAGCTTACAGGTGTACTGCCAAAGAGTTATACCGATTTTTCTGATGAGTTATTATCTGAAATTCTCCGTATTTTCAATAACAGTGCATTAGATGAGGTAGGTGGCGATATTATCGGTCGTATTTACGAATACTTCCTCAACAAGTTTGCAAAAAATATCGCATCCGATGATGGCGTGTTCTTTACACCGAAATCATTGGTAAAGATGATTGTAAATATTATCGAGCCTAAAAGTGGTATCTTGCTTGATCCGGCTTGTGGTTCCGGTGGCATGTTCATTCAGTCGGGCGACTTTATAAATCAGTCCGGCATGAATGCTAACAGTGCCATGACTTTCTATGGTCAGGAAAAAGTAGAATATAACGCTCAGCTGTGTTTGATGAATATGGCAGTGCATGGCTTAACTGGTGTTATCAAATCCGGTGATGAAGCAAACAGTTTCTATCACGATGCTCATAATCTGGATGGTTGTTGCGATTATGTTATGGCAAACCCACCTTTTAATGTAGACAAAGTAAAAGCAGAATCTTGCGAAAATGCAAAACGTCTGCCATTTGGTATGCCTGGAATTAACAGGAATAAAGAAGTTGGTAACGGAAACTATTTGTGGATTTCTTATTTTTACAGCTATCTGAACGAGCGTGGTCGTGCCGGTTTTGTAATGGCATCTTCTGCAACAGACAGCCAGGGCAAAGACAAAGATATTCGTCAGAAATTAGTGGAAACAGGTCATGTAGATGCCATGATCAGTGTAGGAAACAACTTCTTCTATACAAAATCTCTGCCTTGTTCACTGTGGTTTTTTGACAAAGCCAAAGCAGGACATATTCAGGATAAGGTTCTGTTTATTGATGCTCGAAACTACTATACTGTTGTTGATCGCACATTGAATGAGTGGTCAGAGTGGCAGCTGAAGAATCTGAATGCGATTGTATGGTTGTATCGTGGAGAGATTGAAAAATATACCACTCTTCTTGATGAATATCGCTCTGCTCTTGGCTGTGATAAGCCTTTCGTTGAACAGGTGCATGAATTGTCAGAGAAAGCAAAAGCACTTCGTTCAGAAACAAAGAAAGCAGTTGAATCGGTTGAAAAGCGTGAGAAGAAAAAGACACAAGAAATATATGATAATAAACTTGCAGAACTTAATGAAATTCTCACAGTAGCAAAGGAAGCAAACTGGCTTTATGAAAAATTTGGTGATGGTATATATACCGATGTTCTTGGTCTGTGTAAGGTTGCTGATATTTCAGAGATAGAAGCAAAAGGCTGGTCTTTGACACCGGGTGCTTATGTAGGTGTTGCCCCTGTGGAAGATGATGGTGTGGATTTTGAAGAACGTATGGCAGAAATTCATCGTGAATTATTGTCATTACAGGCTGAATCAAATGACTTGATGAAAACTATCTCTAAAAATATGAAGGAGATGGGGGTATGAGTTGGGACTATGTTACATTAGATAAACTTGGTTCTATTTCAAGGGGAAAATCGAAGCACAGGCCAAGAAATGATAAATCACTATTTGGTGGGAAATATCCGTTTATACAGACTGCAGATGTTAAAGCTGCAGGATTATATTTAACTGAATATTCGGAAACATACAGTGACAAAGGTTTAGCACAAAGTAAGCTATGGCCTGCAGGAACGTTATGTATTACCATTGCAGCAAATATAGCTGATACAACAATATTAGGAATAGATGCTTGTTTTCCAGATAGTGTAATGGGATTTATTCCTTTTGAAGGTGTATCAAATGTAAAATTTGTAAAATATGCTTTTGACATCCTTCAACGAGATTGCAAAAAAATATCACAAGGGACTGCACAAGATAATCTTTCATGGAAAAAACTTTCAACAATTAAATTTCCAGCACCCGATATAGATATACAAAATAATATTGTTTCTATACTATCGGTATATGATGATTTAATTGAAAACAACCAAAAGCAAATCAAATTGCTTGAAGAGGCGGCACAGCGCCTGTACAAAGAATGGTTTGTGGATTTGCGTTTCCCCGGATATGAAGATGTGGCTATTGTCGATGGTGTGCCGGAGGGGTGGCAGAAGGAAAAGCTAATTGATATTGCAGATGTCCAGTACGGATTTGCATTCGATGGTTCGCTATTCAATTCACAAGGAAAAGGCACACCAATAATTCGAATTAGAAATATTCCAAGTGGAACTACTAATGACTATACTACGCAGGAAGCAGACGAACAGTATATCGTTTCCAATGGAGACATTGTTGTGGGTATGGATGGTGAATTTCATATCAATTCTTGGTGTGGGAAAACAGCATATCTTGTGCAGCGAACTTGTAAGTTTACACCTAAAAAAGAATTGATGCGAGGATGGTTATTACAGGCAATCTACGAGCCGATAAAATTCTTTGAAAAAACAGTAGTTGGTGCTACAGTTGCTCATTTAGGCAAAAAGCACATTGATACAATTGAGTTACTAACTGGTTCGGACGATTTGTATGTACCATTTAAAGACTTGTTTAACAAAAGACAGCTGTTGCTTAATCAAAATATTTTATTATCAGAAGTTCGTGATCGCTTGTTGCCAAAATTGATGAGCGGGGAAATTGAGGTATAGACAATGGAAATACATATGCTTGAGGTAATGGAAACGATTATTTGTTACTTGAAAAATAATGAAGAGTGGCTATCTCTTGTAATTAATTCAGTGTTAACATTGCTTATAATATGGCAGACTTTTTCTTTGGCTAAAAGGCAAAATAAACAAGATTTGGAGTTGAATATTCAACAAGAAAGATTTCAGAAAGAATTGCAAAAAAGACAATTGCAGCTAGATACTTTTGAATATAAAAATGAAATATATATGGTAATTACAAAGGTTGGTCAACTTACGGCAGAATATGATGTGTATTTTGAAAAAAATATTGTAAAAGATAAAACATATAAACAACTATATGATATATTTGGTACATATATGGATGTATTAAAAATAGATGTATCTGAAATCTTAGCAAAACTTAGACAAGCAGAATACTTTTTTGAATCCTATATTTATGATGTGATTTGTGATGTTGCTATAAATTTTAATGAGATAACAGGAGATGTTGGGAAATTTAAATTATATCCCAAAATTTTGACTGATGAAGAAATGGAACATTTTCGAAATGCATTATTGGAAGATATAGAAACAAGATGTAAGGCTGTAAATAAGCATATGGTGTATTTACATTCAATAATACCTCAGAAACTTCAGCTTAATAATTTATACGATTAGAGGAGGAACTGTATGAGCTACGATTATTCCGAAAATATACTTGTTCAAGAAAGTGCCGGTAATCTGCTCCGTGATGAACTGGGCTGGGACGTCCGGTTTGCTTATAATACAGAAATTTTAGGAAAAAACGGCACTTTCGGCAGAGAAAGCTATAAAGAAATACTGCTTACTCGATACTTTCATGAAGCATTGAAAAAACTGAATCCATGGATCAATGACAGTCAGATTTCTGAAGCACAGAAGATATTGGAACAGAGATTGTCTACTTCTTCTTTGTTGCAGGTAAATGAAGAAAAATATTTTCTTCTTCGTGATGGTATTCCAGTGACTGTGAAAAAATCAAATGGGAAGACTGAAATTAAAAAGGCTATAGTTTTTGATTTTAGTGAGCCAGATAATCAGGATAAAAATTATTTCCTTGCAATCAAAGAGCTGAAAATTCATGGCGATTTATACCGCCGTAGAACTGACATTGTAGGGTTTGTCAATGGTATTCCGTTGCTGTTTGTAGAACTGAAAAAGAATACAGTCGATGTGCAGAATGCATACGATGATAACTACACTGATTATCAGGATACAATCCCACATTTGTTCTATTACAATGCGTTTCTGATATTGTCCAATGGCACAGAAGCAAAAGTAGGTACTCTTGGCAGTAAGTATGAGTTTTTCCATGAATGGAAGCGACTTGCAGAAGAAGATCAGGGCAGTGTTGCCCTTGAAACAATGCTTCGTGGCATTTGTAAGAAAGAGAACTTTCTTGATCTATTTGAAAATTTTATCCTGTATGACCATTCCGGTGGACATACAGCTAAAATTCTTGCCCGTAATCATCAGTATCTTGGTGTAAATGAGGCAATGAAAGCTTATGCAGCACGAAAACTGAATGACGGTAAATTGGGTGTTTTCTGGCATACACAGGGTTCCGGAAAAAGCTATTCTATGGTATTTCTTGCACAGAAAGTACGCAGAAAATTTGAAGGTTCACCGACTTTTGTTGTTTTGACTGATCGTGAAGAACTGAACTCTCAGATTAGTGATACTTTTGAAAACTGTGGCTTGCTTGGCAAGACAAAGGCGTCACAGTTTATTGCAACAAGTGGTGATGACCTTGTGCAGAAGTTGAAAGGTAATCCAAGCTTCATCTTTACACTGATTCAGAAGTTTAATAAACCAAATGCAGAAGCAATTTATCCTGATCACGATATTATCATTATGTCTGACGAGGCTCACCGCAGCCAGTATGGTATTTTGGCAGATAATATGATGAAATTACTGCCGACTGCCGCCCGTATCGGATTTACTGGAACACCACTGTTATCCAGTGATAACATCACTGCTCGTACCTTTGGGGGTTATGTGTCTGTTTATGATTTCAAGAGAGCGGTAGAAGACGGTGCGACAGTTCCGCTTTATTACGAAAATCGTGGTGAAAAGATTGTAGACTTACATAACCCTGAAATTACAGAGCAGATTTTGGATGCTATCGAAAATGCTGATCTTGATGTAGACCAGCAGGACAAGTTGGAAGCAGAATTTGCGAAAGAAATACATTTGCTGACGGCAGAGCAAAGACTAAAATCTATTGCTTATGACTTTGTGAACCATTATTCGGATTTGTGGACAAGTGGTAAAGCGATGTTTGTTTGCTTGAATAAGGTCACTTGTGTCCGTATGTACAACTATGTGCAGAAATACTGGAAAGAAGAAATCAAAAAGCTGAAAGCCAAAATAAAAACAGCTACTCAGCAGGAAGCGCAGGAATTGGAACGCAAACTGAAGTGGATGCAGGAAACAGAAATGGCTGTTGTTATTAGCCAGGAACAGAATGAAATTCAGACTTTCAAAAAGTGGAATTTGGATATTAAATATCATCGTGCAAAGATGGAAAAACGTGAATTGGATAAGGAATTTAAAGACTCTAAGAATCCACTCCGTGTGGTTTTTGTCTGTGCGATGTGGCTTACCGGCTTTGATGTGAAGTGTTTGTCTTGCTTATATTTGGACAAGCCATTAAAAGCACATACTTTAATGCAAACAATTGCCCGTGCAAACCGTGTTAGCGAAGGTAAGAGTAATGGTTTGATTGTTGACTATATTGGTATTGTAAAGGCACTCAGAAAAGCTTTGGCAGACTATACAGCTAATGTTGGTGGTAATGGTGGAACAGACCCTACCATAGATAAAGAGGAACTGATTGCTCGAATTATTGAAACTATCTCCAAAGCAAAAACATTTTTATTGGAGAATGATTTTGATATTCAGATGCTGATAGAAGCCTATGATTTTATGAAATTATCATATCTACAGGAAGCGGCAAATGCAGTCTGCGGAACGATAGAAGATAAGAAAACTTTTACTACATATGCTTCAGAACTGAATCGCCTTATGAAGTATACTGACCGTGATGATGTTACCGGACAAACTCGTAAGGAGTACGAAGCGATTGCAGCGATTTATGCAGAATTGCAGAAAAAGCGTAAGCACGTCAACACAACCGATTTGATGGTGCAGATTAATACGATTATCAGTTCTTATGTGGAAATTCAGCATACGTCAACAATGGTGCGTGAGGAACCACGTCGTTTTGACATTAGTGCTATTGATTTTGACTTGCTCCGCAGAGAGTTTGCAAGAGTGAAGAAAAAGAATCTGGTAATGAAAGATTTGGAAGAACTTATTCAGATGAAATTGGATAAGATGCTGTTTACCAATCCGGAACGTATCAATTATTATGAACGATACCAGCAGATTATTGATGATTACAACAGTGAACAGGACAGAGCAACCATTGAAAAGACTTTTATGGACTTGATGGATCTGGCAAACAGTATGAATCAGGAAGAACAACGTTATGCTCGTGAGGGCTTTACCAGTGATGAAGAACTTTCGCTTTATGATATGTTGTTCCGTGAAGATTTGAGCAAGAATGACATTAAGAAACTAAAAGAGGTTGCGGCTACGCTGCTTCAGAAAATCAAAGCAAAAATTTCTGAGCTGGATCACTGGACGGATAAGCAGGAAACAAAAGCTGCTGTGGATAATCTGATTCGTGATACTCTGTGGGCAGAATTACCGGAATGTTATGATGAAGTAAGTATTTCAGTGTATCGTCAGCAGATTTATGAATATGTGTATACACGATATAAAGAGGTTGCGTAAATCAAGATTATTATATGTGAATAAAATGAAAGTTGGAGGTATAAACTAAATGGAAAATACTTTGCAGAAAGAGATCGATATGATGGCTAAAGCAATAAAAACGGATAGTTATCCGATGTCAATAGGAGAATTATCTAATCTTTATCAAGATGGTGATTTAAAAATCAACCCCATATACCAAAGAATGTTTCGTTGGGACATAACACAACAATCTGCATTGATAGAATCAATTTTACTGAATATTCCTATTCCACCTATTTATGTATATCAGAATGAACAAGGAAAGTGGAATTTGATAGATGGGCAACAGAGATTATCAACTATTTTTAAATTTATGGGAATTTTGAAAAAAGATTCTGAGGATGAAGAAGAAATTGTTGAAAGTGAACCGTTGGTTCGAACAAAGTTTTTGCCTTCTTTGGAAGGAAAATACTGGGATAATGAAGACAAAAGTATTTCTTTGACAGACGCTCAACGTAGATATATAAAAAGAGCAAAAATTCTCATAATTATTATTGATAAAAGTAGTGATGAATTTGCACAATATGAAATGTTCCAACGTTTAAATACAGGTGGAAGTCATTTAAGCCCACAGGAAATTCGTAATTGTATTTTAGTAATGAAGAATGAAAAAATTTATATAAAACTGCGTGATATGAGCAAATATCAAAATTTTATGAATGCAGTTCCTATTTCAGAAAAGGATTCAGATGAGCAGGGATATTTAGAACTCGTAGTAAAATATTTGGTGCTTAGATATTCTGCATTTGAAGTAAGTGACTCTGAAAATTATAACAATTTTTTGACTGATGAAATTTTAAAATTGATAAATGATGACAGTATTGATTTTGATAAGGAAGAAGAATTATTTAAAAAAACCTTTGATTTGCTATATGAAGTAATGGATGAAAATTCATTCAAAAAATATGTTAAAGAGAAAAACAGAAGCTGTGGTGCTGTTTTGGTTGGAGCGTATGAGGCGATTATTCCAGGGTTAACTGATAATATTGATTATTATTTAGAAAACAAGAGTGAACTAGAGCAATTAATAAAAGAATTGTACGGTACTGAGCAATATATTGCAGCAACAAAAAGAGGGATTAGACCAGTTGGAAGAATAAAAAAATTGGTAGAATTTAGCAAGGAGAATTTCTTAAGTGGCAAGTAATATTAAGATAAAAACAGTAGAAAAGTTAGAAGAACTTTTAATGCAAGATCTTGCTTGGAGAAAAAAGGAAATGCTTTCTTTGAAAATTTTAGTGGAGAAAGATGAAGTGAACGAGCCGATTTTACTCAGAGCGGGAATTGCTTTACTATGTGCTCATTTTGAAGGTTTTATAAAAAGAGCGTCAAATTGCTATATAGGGTATGTTGCTGAACAAAAAGAATTATATGGTGATTTGAAGAAAAATTTTGCAGCATTGAAAATGGAAAAAGAATTTAAATCGTGTGCATTATCCGAGAAACATAGTGTTCATAAAAAATTACTTATGATGCATGATAATCTCGCCACAAAAACATTTAAAGAGAAATATGACGAAAATAGTCCATTTATTTCAACGCACTCAAACCCAAGTTCAAAAGAGTTAAAAGAAATATTAGAAACGATAGGTGTTGAATCTGATATATTTGAAACAAAGGCTACGTATATTGATAGTTCTCTGTTGGAAAAACGTCATCATGTTGTTCATGGTGAACTATAGTGGTTCAGTTGTCAAGACACAAATTTAATCTTTTTATAATGAACAGATATATGTAGTTGAAAAGGGGAAGAATGTCCCCCTTAAGCTGCA
>OLRB01001340.1_pt1 | contig 10707 bp, 10 predicted proteins | sample 1672751 | NCBI WGS metagenome assembly OLRB01 (sample SAMEA3136720, study PRJEB25190) | human gut metagenome | biome: human gut; feature: human-associated habitat; material: faeces | place: Austria | collected 2013
CGCATCATCCAGACCGTGCGCGGGGTGGGCTATGTCTGCCGCGCGTAACGCCGAGACCAAGCGCGTCACCTCCATCGCCCGTGCCATCAACTGGAGCTACATGTGGCGCCGCTTGGCGAGCTACGTCTGGCTCGATCTGTTACTAGTGGTGATTGCGGCGGCGATCCTCGTCTATGGATACAACCGGACGCTGCCCGACGGCGCGTTTACCGCAGGATGGATCCCCAGCGCCACCGTTCGCGGCATGTCGCTGAAGCCCGCGCACAGCTGGGACCTGACAACGCTCACCTATACCGTCGGGCTTGCGCGCACCACCAAGACCTTCCCCCTCGCGCAGGACCTCGTCACGCTATGGCCTCTCTACCTTGTCGTTGTAGGTTGGCAGGTCATCAGCGTGCTCAACATGCTCGGCGGCGCCCGACGCGTACGCCGTACCATGGCACCGCTCAACGACCTGGCCTTGCGCGTGGACGAGCTCGGCCGTATGCAACTCGCCGGCGGCAAGATGGAAACGCTGGAGCAGGCCATCGAGCGCGCAAGCGTCGACTCGCCAAGCGTCACCACCGGCGACGCCGACTTGGCGAGCATCGAGGTCGCGCTCAACCGCCTACTGCGTCAGATGCAAGAGGCAAAGCTGCAGCAGATGCGCTTTGTCAACGACGCGAGCCATGAGCTGCGCACGCCCATCGCGGTGATTCAGGGCTACGTAAACATGCTCGATCGTTGGGGTAAGGACGACCCAGCCGTGCTGGCGGAGTCTATCGCCTCGCTCAAGGCCGAAAGCGAGCACATGCAGGAGCTCGTGGAACAGCTGCTGTTTTTGGCGCGCGGCGATGCCGGCCGCACCGTGCTGCGGCGCGCGAATACCAACCTGGCCGCACTGGTCGGCGAGGTTTGCGAAGAATCGCAGATGATCGATGCCGGGCACACATATCGGCTGGCGTACGATGTCACACTTACCAGCGACCCGCGCTGCAACGCATCGGTTGACGTGGCACTCGTGAAGCAAGCTCTGCGCGTAATCGTGCAGAATGCCGCCAAGTATTCGGACGCGGGAACGACCGTCACATTTGGCATAACACCCGATGCGGGCACGGGCGCGATCGACATAAGTGTTGAGGACGAAGGTATCGGCATGAACCAGGAATCCGCAGCTCACGCGTTCGAGCGGTTCTACCGTGCCGACAACGCGCGCGATGTCGGTGCACAGGGTTCGGGCCTGGGGCTCGCTATCGCCAAGTGGATCGTCGACAGCCACGGCGGCGTCATCGGTGTGACCTCAGTCGAAGGGGTCGGCAGCCGCTTTACGATTCGCCTGCCGCGGTAGGGGCGCCTCTCACGAATCGAAGGTGAATGCTTTTCCGCGAAGTGAACGACCTATTTTGGACCCCCGAAGCATCCGCACTTTTTGGCGCCAAAACCGCAAGAAAAACCTGACAAAACCGCAGGAAACGGCGTCTCCAAAGCGTCGATGCTCCAGGGGTTCGATTTCACTCGTTCACTTCGCGGAAAGCCATTCACCTTCGATTTACGGCAGCCCGTCAGTCACCCTCTCGGTATTAAAAATGGGGCAAGGCCACGCGCCTTACCCCATTTTTTGCTAACTAAAGCAGCTTGTACGCTACTCGCGGCACAGATGCACGGCGAAGCCGGCGAACTCGCGCTTAAAGTACACAAGCTTGGTGCTACCGTCGGGCAGCAGCGCGCGCGACTCTTCGTTGACCTCGAGCCCGCGCTCGGCAAACCACTTCTCGGCCGCATCAATGTCGTTGACGGCAAAGCCGATGTGGCCCTTGGTGCCACGACCATTCTGCTTCATGACCTCGACCAGCGAATCGTTAAAGTACGAAACCGGGGTCTCGATAACGGGCAGACCCATCATCGTCGAGAACAGCTCCGCGATCTCCAGGGCATCGGCCGGGTCGGTGGCGTTGATGCCCACGTGAGCGACGCGCATGCCAAAGAGCTCGACCGGATTGGCGTTCTGCTCACTCATGCAGTCAGCGCCTACTGAGCCATGACGTCGAGAACGGCCTTCTCGGCAGCGACGCGGTTCATGCCGGTCATGAAGGGCACGCCGCTCACGTACGGGCAGGTAAGGCCCTCGGGGGCAACGGTGGTGGCGATCAGCAGATCGGCGCCCTCGTCGCAAACGTCCTTGGCCTCGGAGATGGCGCACTGCACGATCTCGTACTTGTCGGCGTAACCGTTGGCGTCGAGCATGGTGGCGACCTTCTGGGCAACGAGCGTGGAAGTAGCAGCGCCAGCACCGCAAGCCAAAACAATCTTCTTCATAGGTAATGTCTCCCTTCATGGTTTACTTTAGGTAAGTGTACCGCAGCGAGCGATGGCACTCGGCCTCGATGAGCTTTTATGCCAGTTTGCTTGCGCGCTGCGTATAATACATCTAGTACGTGTTGTCATACCGCTCGCTTTATGAGCGACTAAGGACCCTAATATGCCCGATTCCCGCACCCTCTGGACCGCCGTCGTCATTATTTGTATCGCCATATCGGTGTTCTTTAGCGTAAAAAAACGCACCACGTTTAAGCGCCTGCAACAGCTTATGGCTGCCAAGCAGTGGGACGAGTTCGATCGTTTGCTCGATGGCAAACTCACCAGCATGCTGTACCCGCGCTACAACCGCGACTACCTGCGCCTGAACTCCTATCTGCTGCGCGAGGACCACAAGCGCGCCGACGAGATGTTCGATTTGCTGCTGGGACTCAATCTGCCCAAGATGCAGCGCGTCGACCTGGTGATTAAGGCCTTTAACTACTACGTTGGCCAGGAGGACCGCAAAAAATCCAAGGAGCTCCTGCACGAGATCAAGGGCTTTGAGGGCGGTCAGGCCGAGGCAGTCGCACACGAATGCCAGCTGATGTACGACACGATGATCTTGAAGCGCCACAACGACATTCCCGAGCTGGAGCGCATGCTCAAGGAGGCCGGTGACGACAAGGTCAAGAGCTGCCGCCTGGAATACCTGCTGGCCCTGCAGTACAAGAACAAGGGCGACGAAGCCAAGTTCCAGGAGTTCCTGGAGAAGTCGGGCCAACACTCGATGGCCGTCAACGCGTAACGGACGGCTTGTGCTAGACTTCTAGTCTCACGGGGGCGTGGCGGAATTGGCATACGCAGGAGACTTAAAATCTCTCGCCGCAAGGATTGTGGGTTCGAGTCCCACCGCCCCTACCATATGGAGCTTTCGAGCCCGTGTCCCCAAGGGATGCGGGCTCACTTCTTTTAGATGCCGGTGGGACTCGAACCCGCGAGGGGGGGGCGAGCGTCAAGCGGACGCGCAGCGTCCGAAGCCGGTGCGGATTTGCGCAGCAAATACGCAGACGTCCCACCGCCCCGCGCTTCAGAAAGTCAACTAATTTAGGACGGGCTAAAAAGACAGCTTCGGTCCCTTAGAAGTTGCGGTGGAATAGATCCTGTTTATACCGTTTACCAGCTTATTTAGGAACTATTTCACCGCAACTTATTTAGAGGGTGCTGAGCTCTGGGGTCCAGGAGATGGTGGGGGTCGCACCGTCGAGAGCCTCGTTGATGGTGGCGGCCATGCCGGCGAGTAAGCTGTTCTCGCTTACAGTGAGCGTCTTGTAGCCGCCGGCTCGCATAAGCTCGCGGATTACCACGGCACCAGCCAAGATCACGCCCGCGCGTTTGGGCTGTACACCCGGTAGAGCGGCGATGCCGTCCGCATCCAACGCAGACATGCGCTCGATAGCGGCCGAAACCTGATCCAGCGAAAGCTCGCGCAGGTGCACAAAGCTCGAATCATACGGTTCCAGCTCGTGGACCAGAGCCACCAGCGTAGTCACCGTGCCGCCCACTGCGACCAAGCGTTCGGCGCGCTCAAAGTCGCTGGGCAGGCCTTCAAAATAGGCGGCGAACTGCTCACCTGCCCACGCGGCAGCGGCAGCAAGCTCGCCGTCCGCAGGCGGCAGCGCCGAGAAAAACCGCTCCGTCACGCGGCGACAACCGATGTCCAGCGAGCGCGTTCCCTCCAGTGCAAAGACGCCGCGCTCCGGCGCATAGACGCCCGTCGCGAGCTCCGTGGATCCGCCACCCGAATCGGCAACAATGATGCGCTCGCCGGCAAAGTCGTGCGCCACGCCAAAAAACGTCAAGCGTGCCTCGACCTCACCCGGAATCACCTGTGGCTCAAGCCCCAGATTGCGCAGGCCGTCCAGCAGCAGCGCGGCATTGGACGCATCGCGCGCGGCGCTCGTGCACGTGGTGCAGATGCACGCGGCCCCAAAGGCACGGGCCTCATCCACAAACATGTGACACGCAGCGAGCACACGCTCGACAGCCGCCTCGCAAAAGCGACCCGTCGCGTCCACACCCTCGCCCAGGTCGGTAATCTCGGTATGCTTGGACGATTCCACGATCGCCCCGCCCTCGACCTGGGCCAACACCAGTCGCGACGACACCGTTCCCAGATCGATCGCCGCCACCTTATATCGTTTGCAATCTGCCATTGCCGGCTCCCCTCCGGGCGCTATTTGCCGTTGGACACGACCGTCTGGCCCTCGACACCGTTAAACCCAAACAGCATGTCGAGCGCCTGGATGTACCACGGGGCGTCCTTACCGACTTCTTCGATTTCCTTGGCAACTTCGCTGGCCTTCTTGGCGTTCGACGACTTCTTGCTCGAAGACGAATCCGAATCGTCGTCCAGGCCCTGCACTTCAATCCTCTTCTCGCCGGGCATCACCAGGCCCAAGTCCTCGGATGCCGCGTCCTTGATACCCTCCTCCGAGAGCAGCTTGTCGACGCTTTTTTGCAGCTCATCATTGTATTGCTGACGAATCTCGACCTGCTTGGCCAAGATATCGCTCGAACGCTTTGCCACGTACAGGTCGCGCACGGGGAAGTACAGGCTCACGAGCGCCAGGACGACGACAATGCCGATGAATAGCCCTCGCTGAGGACCGTGGGTAAAGTCGTAAATTGCCTTGATCACTGCATTGTCGTTGGCGTAGTGCATAAAGTCCGAGCCGGAAAGACGGCTTGAGGGACGGCGCGGCTTGTCGGACGTCTGGGTCGAAGGGCGCGACGCATGCTTAGAACGCGATGGGCGCGCCGGACTATCCGAGGAACTATTTGGCTGAGCATTGGGATGCGAAGTCGCCGGCGAGCTATACCTGGAGCGATCAGCACCGGCATAACCGGACCCGCCAAGCTGCGCGGTACGCGCACGACGAGGCGACGGCTCGCGCGAACCGGCGGAATAATACCTGTTGTCGTAAATCTGATCCATGTGCGCCTTGTGCGGTTGAGGTTTGTTTGCGCTAAGTCCTTTAGTTATAGCACGAGCGCCCGCATCGCCTTCGCCAGCCTTTGCTCGACATAAAAAAGGCGCTGAGCCGTATGGCCCAGCGCCCAATGGTGCTCAACAGTGCCCGGCGGGAACGAGGCGAATCCGAGTCAACCCCGCCCCCGCGAGCACCACTTGTTTAGCGAATGTTGTAGAACGCGGCCTTGCCGGCGTAGCGCGCGCTGCCCTCGAGCTCGTCCTCGATGCGGATGAGCTGGTTGTACTTGGCAATACGGTCGCTGCGGCAAGGGGCGCCCGACTTGATCTGACCGGCGTTGACGCCCACGACCAGGTCGGCGATCGTGGAGTCCTCGGTCTCGCCGGAACGGTGGCTCACGATGCAAGCGTAGCCGGCCTCCTTGGCGGTTTCGATGGCCTCGAGCGACTCGGTGAGCGTGCCGATCTGGTTGACCTTGACTAGAATCGCGTTGGCAGCGCCCAGCTCGATGCCCTTCTTGAGGCGCTCGGTGTTGGTGACGAACAAGTCGTCGCCCACCAGTTGCACCTTGTTGCCAATGCGACGGGTGAGCTCAACCCAGCCGCCCCAGTCCTCCTCGGCCATGCCGTCCTCGATGGAGATGATGGGGTAGGTGTCGACGAGCTTCTCCCAGTAATCAACCATCTGGGCGCTCGTGTACTCCACGCCCTCGCCCTTGAGCTCGTACATACCGGTCTCGGCGTTGTAGAACTCGGTGGACGCCGGATCCATGGCGTACATGAAGTCGACGCCGGGCTTAAAGCCGGCCTTCTCCACGGCCTTGGTGATGTACTCGAACGGCTCGGCATTGGTCTTAAGGTTGGGGGCAAAGCCGCCCTCGTCGCCCACGCCGCCGCCCAGGCCGGCCTCGTGCAGCACGCCCTTGAGGGTATGGTAGACCTCGGCGCACCAACGCAGGCCCTCGGCAAAGCTCGGGGCGCCCACCGGCATGATCATGAACTCCTGGAAGTCGACGTTGTTGTCGGCATGCACGCCGCCGTTGAGGATGTTCATCATGGGCGTGGGCAGCAGGTGGGCGTTGACGCCGCCCAGATACTGGTACAGCGGCAGGCCCGCCGACTCGGCAGCGGCGTGGGCGACGGCCAGCGACACGCCCAGAATGGCGTTGGCGCCGAGCTTGGTCTTGTTGGGCGTACCATCGGCGGCGATTAGCGCGGCATCGACGGCGCGCTGATCGAAGGCGTCGAGGCCTACGACGGCATCGGCGCACTCGTTGTTGACGTGCTCGACGGCCTGCGAGACGCCCTTGCCCAGATAGCGGCCCTTGTCGCCGTCGCGCAGCTCGCAAGCTTCGAAAGCGCCGGTCGAAGCACCCGAAGGCACCATCGCGCGACCGAAGCTGCCGTCCTCGAGCACGACCTCGACCTCGACGGTGGGGTTGCCGCGGCTGTCGAGCACCTCGCGACCGTAGACATCCAAAATGTCACTCATGTTGTCTCCCTCTCACTTGGAAACGGGTTGAATGCTTGGCGACACGGCATTGCGCCAATGTGGCGCTTTGGTTTGCAAGTTAGCCATGTCGCACTTTTTGCATTATGCCCTAAGTTAACCGAGGGATACAATCTTTTTAAAAAATGGGAACGATGGGACAAGTCCGTCCCGTCGTTCCCGCAGTCTTACTCCTCTGCCTTGGCGGCATCCCACAGGTCATTGAGGCCATGGGTTGAAAGCTCGGCAAGATCCACATGAGCGTTGGCAGCCATCTGCTCCATCGCAGCCCAGCGACGACGGAACTTTGCCGTGCTGGCGCGCAGAGCGCTCTCGGCGTCGATGCCCTCCTTGCGCGCAACGTTGACCAAGGCAAAGAGCAGGTCGCCAAACTCCATCTCGCGCTCGGGCGAGCCGGGCTCCTCGGCCTCAAACTCGGCACGCTCCTCGGCAACCTCGTCCCACACGTCCTGGACCGTCTCCCACTCAAAGCCCACGGCAGCCGCCTTGCGCGACACCTTCTGGGCCTGCATCAGCGCCGGTAGATGTGTGGGCACGCCGTCGAGCAGGCCCTCGGGCGCAGCCTCGCCCGCCGCCACGGCCTTGTCCTTGGCAGCCTTCTCGGCAAGCTTGACCTCGTCCCAAATCTTGAGCACCTCGTCGGAGCTATCGGCATCCGCATCGCCAAACACGTGTGGGTGGCGGCGGATGAGTTTGGCGTCGATATCGCGTGCCACATCGGCCAGCGTAAACTCACCGGCGTCCGCCGCAATCTGCGCATGCAGCACTACCTGCATGAGCACGTCACCCAGCTCCTCGCGCAGATGCGCCACGTCGTCCGCCTCGATGCAGTCGAGCGCCTCGTAGGCCTCCTCGATCATGTTTTTGCCAATGCTGCGGTGCGTCTGCTCGCGGTCCCACGGGCAGCCATCGGGCTGACGCAGACGCCAAATGGTCTGCACCAGATGCTGCAGCTCGGCCGACGCGTCGACCAGCGTGGACAGATCGCGCGAGCCCCCGGCATTTTGCTGAGCCATGTGCTGCGCCATGGTTAGTCCTCCTCCATGATCACGTGGCGGAACGCACCGCCCTCGTAGATGCCGTAGCTGTGCGTGCCATCCTTGGGGATGCTCACGCTGCCGGGGTTGAAGAGCCACAGGCCCGGGTGCGCGGCGCTTTCCTCGTTAACCTTGATGTGTGTGTGGCCGTAGACGAGCGCGGACCCCTCGGGCAGCGCGGGCGCGTGGTCGATGCTGTTGTGCATGCCGGCGCCAAAGACGTGGCCATGCGTCAGGAACAGCTCGCGGCCGGTCTCGTCGAACAGCGTGGCGTAGTCCGCCATGACGGGAAAGTCGAGCACCATCTGGTCGACCTCGGCGTCACAGTTGCCGCGCACCGCGATGATGCGGTCGGCCAGGGCGTTGAGCAGCGGAATCACACGCTTGGGGGCGTAGTCGCGCGGCAGGTCGTTGCGCGGGCCGTGGTAGAGCAGGTCGCCCAGCAGCACGATGCGGTCGGGCTGCTCGGATTCGATGGCGGCGGCCAGGCGCTCGGTCCAATATGCCGAGCCGTGGATGTCGGAAGCGATGAGGTATTTCATGGTGGTCCTTTCGGGTGGGGTGGATATGACTGGGCGCGGGATGTCGCCGGCCGCGCTATTCAAATCGCAGCGCCGCGCTCTGAGCCGCCTGCATCACGCGTTGGAGCGGCACGTTGTGCTCACGGGCAAGACGGGCGCAATCCTCGTACTCGGGAGCCGCGCGCTCGCTGCCGTCGGGCAGGGTCGCTACCTTAACGGCCACCTCGCCCCAAGGCGTCGCCACCTGCTCAAAACGACGCGGCAGACAGACGCGCTCCATAACCTGGCGGCGGATGCCATTGGTCGTGGTCTCCAAAAAGATAATCGTCTGCAGACGGTCAATGTCCTCGCGGGCGCAGATTACCTGCAGCTGCCAGCCGGGGCGACCCTTCTTGCAGTAGAGTGGCAGCCAGTGCACCTCGCGGGCGCCCGCCTCGCGCAGGCGGTCGGCGGCATAAGCGAGTACCTCGGGCGACGCATCGTCGATGTCGCACTCCAGCTTGACGATGGTTTCGGGCGCATCGGTCTCGCGGGACAGCGGAGATGTACTTCCACGTTGCATACGGTCCGGATCCTTTCCGCACGGGCTCGTTTTATTCAACCAAACGCTAGCACATCGGATGTGACGCAGGCGTGACTTTCGTCCGTCGCCGCCCTCGCCCCTATCCAAACGTGTACGTCAGCCTCCAAACATGTCATTTTTTGTCGGTTTTGGAGGCTGGTGTACATGTTTTGAGAGCAAGCGAGGTCGCACCGCGCACCCTTTCCGATCGATTTCGGCACCCCGCGCGCACGACGCGCCGAGGCTGCGCCATTACAATGGAGCGGATTCGCCAAATGCAAAGGAGTCGCCATGCCCGCCTGCCCGCTGGTCGATTGCCACACCCATACTTCGTTTTCGGACGGCCATGCCTCGTTTGAGGACAACGTCCGCGCTGCTGCCGCCGCCGGCTGCCGCGCCATGGTCTCGACCGACCACCTCACCCTGCCCGCCAGCATGGACGCCAACTGCGAAGTGCAGGTTGTCGAGGGCGACTTGCCGGCACATCGTCTGGCCTTTGAGGACGCCCGCAAACTCGCCGCGCAGATCGCGCCGGAGCTCACCTTTATCTACGGTTTTGAATGCGATTGGTACGAGGGCTGCGAACCCTTGGTTGAGTGCTGGTCCCAGGGCGCCGTGGTGCGCTTGGGCAGCGTGCACTGGATTGGCGACCCCGGCGATATCATGGCCGGTGCCGCGGGTACGGCGGGAACGGAAAACATCGCTCGCCCCGATACACCCGATTCCCTTTGCGGTTGGATCGACGACGACACCAACCTGCACGTTTGGGAAAACTTAGGCGTATGCGGCATGTGGGAGCGCTATGTCGACGACTGGTGCCGTGCTTGCGAAAGCTCACTCAACTTTGACGTGATGGCCCATCCCGACCTGGTCATGCGCTTTTCGAAGGAGGGCTTTGCGCCCGATTTTGACCCGGCGCCGTTTTGGGAGCAGATGGCCGAATGCGCCCACGATACGGGTCGCCGCGTTGAGGTCTCGACCGCCGCACCGCGCAAGGGACTCGACGACTTCTATCCCGCGACCGGGCTGCTGCGTTGCTTCGCCCACGCCGAGGTGCCGATTACTTTTGGCTCGGACGCACACCGCGTCTGCGACATCTGCTGGAACATCCGCGAGGCACAAGCCCACGCCTACGACTGCGGCTACCGAACCTTCGACATCCCCCACGCCACCGGCGAATGGGAACCCACACCCCTCGCCTAAGACTAGTGGCGACGGGCGTTGAGTTCGCCGGCCAGCTCGTCGAGGGTGATGCCGTAGCGCTCGAGCGTCACGAGCAGGTGGTAGACCAGGTCGCCAGCCTCGTAGCGGATGTGGTCGTGATCGTTATCCTTGCAGGCCATGATGACCTCGCTCGCCTCCTCGGCAAGCTTCTTGAGCAGCTCATCCTCCACGTCAGTCAGCAGACGAGCAGTGTAGCTCTCCTGTGGCGACGCATCGCGACGACCGTGAATCACCTCGGCCAGACCCGTCAGCGTCTCGCCGATATTTCCATCCTGAACATTTGCGGTGCGCACACCCATAGTCCAATCCTTTCCGTTTTACCGAGCGCCCAACAGGGCGCCCGCCTTAGGCGAGTTTCTTAAAGAAGCAGGTACGGTTGCCGGTGTGACAAGCCGGGCCCGGAGAGTCAACCTTAACCAGCAGCGTATCGCTATCGCAGTCGGCCCAGAGCTCCTTGACCGCTTGCATGTTGCCACTCGTCGCGCCCTTGTTCCAGAGCTCCTGGCGGCTGCGACTCCAAAACCACGTGGTCCCGGTCTTGAGCGTCAGCCCCACCGACTCCTCGTTCATCCAAGCAACCATAAGCA
>OLRB01001341.1_pt1 | contig 10699 bp, 9 predicted proteins | sample 1672751 | NCBI WGS metagenome assembly OLRB01 (sample SAMEA3136720, study PRJEB25190) | human gut metagenome | biome: human gut; feature: human-associated habitat; material: faeces | place: Austria | collected 2013
AAAATAGTATAGAAGATGAAGAGGAAAAAAATAAAAAAGAAATTATAGAGTATGAAGAAAAAATAGGTGTTAATGGCATTGTAATAGGGAAAAATAAAAAGAATGCAATTATTCTTACATCTATTGGTGAGTTTAAAAAGGTTAAGTTAAACCAAGATGTAATAAATGGAGAAGAAGTTAAGGCAAATGAAAAGAAGACATTAAAGGATTTTAAAATATATATATCAATTGTATTAATATTTTTAGTGGTATTTTCAATTTCAATGCTTTATAAGTATAACAATGTTGTTCGAACTATTGTTGTTGAAACAACTTCACCAATTAGATTAGAGATTAATGGATTTAACAGAGTATTAAATATTACATCATCAACAGAAAAGGGACAGTTGCTAGTAGAGGAAACTAACCTGTTAGATCAAAAGCTTGACAGAGCAATATATAAAATTATAGAATATGCTAATGAAAATGAAATGGTAAAATTCACGGGAATTACAGTAACAGTAACAGGTAAAGAATTAAGATATAATTCATTACCTGAAACAGAAGAGTATATTTATAAGAAAGACTTGAAGGTTAGATTCAATAATTCTGGTAGAGAGCATAAGTTTAATTAATAATGGAGAAATGGACCTCGAAATCCAAAAGAAATTGGGCTTTGGAGGTCTTGAATTTTCCAAATATAATATATAAGGAAGGTACATATGCAACAAAAGTCAAGAAAAAATAAGAATGTAATTGTTCATAATGATAGAGGAGATACTGTTAGATTAAACAAGTATATAAGTGAATCGGGCTTTTGTTCAAGAAGAGAAGCCGATAAGTTAATTGAAAGTGGTTTAGTTACTATTGATGGGGTAAAAGCTCAAATGGGAACTAAAGTTTCAAAGGGGCAAAAGGTTAAGGTTAATGGAAAGTTGATTTCTAAGGATGAAGAATTAGTATATATAGCTCTTAATAAACCTGTTGGAATTACTTGCACAACAGAGCATAAGGTAAAAGGTAATATTGTTGATTTTGTAAATCATAAGAAGAGAATATTTCCAATAGGAAGATTAGATAAAGATTCACAAGGATTAATATTAATGACTAATGATGGAGATATAGTTAATAAAATATTAAGAGCTGGAAATAATCATGAAAAAGAGTACATAGTAACTGTTAATAAGCCTATTAATGAAGAATTTGTTAGAAGAATGAGCAACGGAATTAGAATTTTAGGGCAAGTTACAAAAAAATGTTATGTTAAGAAAGAAGGAAATAATGCTTTTAGAATAATATTAACTCAAGGATTAAACAGACAAATAAGAAGAATGTGTGAAGCTTTAGGTTATGAAGTTGTAAAGCTTAAAAGAGTTAGAATTATGAATATAAATTTAGGTGAATTAAAAATAGGAAAATGGAGAGATCTTACTTATAAAGAGCTTAAAGAATTAAATTCTCTTATTTCAACATCAGGAAAAACTAAAGAGGTTGATGAAGAGGAATAATAGAATAAATGCTTTATAAGTAATGAAGTTTTAATAAAATTAATACAAAAGTCATAGCTAAAAGCTGTGGCTTATTTTTTTGAAAAAATTATCTACAGTTTCTGAATTAAGATAAAAAGTTAAAAAAGATATCCACACACAGTAAAAATAAAATGATTACTTAATAGTATAACAAATTAAATATTTATATTTTAAATTATAAAAATGAATTTTAGAATTTAAAATGAATAAAAATAATATAAGAAAATGATGAGTAATGATGTATATTGAAAAAAATGGTAAAATTGATTGCATGTGTGATAAATTAATGAAAATAGCTAAACTTAAAAAGTGAATCTATATTTTCTAATGTCTATAAAATGTTAATAATTAGAATGGGGTGTTGATAAGTTAATAAAAATTAAATAGTTAATTTTATGTGTATAAAATTAAGATATTATCAGAAAAAGAGCGATAAAACAGGTAATAAAAATTAAATTAATAATAAATTTAAAAACATGCATAAAATAATTTTATGAAAAAAATTATAAAATTAACAAAAAATAGAGGTTACACACATAATCCACAACAGGGTGTGGATAACTTGTTAAAAAAATGTTGATAGATATGTTAATAATTATTAACAATATTGTAGATAATAATAAAAAGAGTATGAGTATTATCGAAATAAAAGGAGGATTGTTTTATGAAGTGCCTAAAAATGTGGATTTTAGTAATGTTGATGTTACTAACAGTAATCACAAATTATCCACAGGCTATGTTGAAAAGTGAATGCTTAAATGAGGATAATATGAGTGTTGAGATTGTGGATAAAATATATAAATCAAAAAATAATTATTTAGATATTAACGTGATTGTTCCGCAAATAAAAGGCTTAAGTAATGATAAAAAAGAAGCTGAAATTAATGATAAGATTACAAAGTGGACAGAAAAGTGGATTGATGAAGTTAAAAGTATTGCTGATGAATACTTTAAAGATTATCCTTCACCATTAATTTCTTATCAATTATATGTAAGATATAAAGTAACTAATAATTCAGATATTATAAGCTTTTACATAGATTATTATCAATTTACAGGTGGAGCTCATGGAATTACTAATAGGGTAGCATATAATATAGATTCAGTAACAGGAAATGAGTTACAGTTAAAAGATATTTTTAAAAGTGATTTTCCTTATAAAGATGTATTAAATAAAGAAATTAATAGACAAATAAGTAAGGATCCAGATAGGTACTTTCCTGGAAAAGATGGCTTTAATGGTATAAGTGATAATCAAACTTTTTATATTAAAAATGGAAATATCGTAGTTTACTTTGGATTATATGAAATTGCACCATATGCATCAGGAATATCAGAATTTGTTATACCAAATAAACTTATACAAAGTAATGTGAATTATGGTAAGATTTAAATATTGATTTAAAATAAACGAGGAGTTCGGTAATGGAACATATAGAAATGATTTTTAAAAAGCAAAAGAAATTTTTTAGTACTGGTAAAACTATAGATATTAATTATAGAATTCAAAATTTGAAAAAGTTAAAAAATATAATTAAAATTAATGAAGATAAAATATTAGAAGCATTAAAAAAAGATTTAGGAAAATCGGGGTTTGAAGCATATGCCACAGAAATTGGCATAGTATATGATGATATTAATCTTCATATAAAGAACGTTAGAAAATGGGCAAAAGAGGAGAAAAGGAAATCACCTATAATTTACTATCCATCTAAAAGCTATGTTTATAAGGAACCTTATGGAGTAACGCTTATTATAGGTCCGTTTAATTATCCATTTCAATTAGTTATATCACCGCTAATAGGGGCTATTTCTGCTGGAAATACTGCAATAATAAAACCGTCAGAAAATACTAAGAATGTAGCTTTATTGCTTGAAAAAATGATTAATGAAAATTTTAATGAGGCATATTTAAAGGTTGTAAACCCACTAGGTGGAAAAGAAGTAGTATCTACTCTTCTAGACTTACCATTCGATTATATATTCTTTACAGGAAGCGTGAGAGTAGGAAAAATAGTTATGGAAAAGGCTGCAAAATATTTAACACCTATAACACTAGAGCTTGGTGGAAAAAGTCCATGTATAGTCGATTCCGATGCAAAATTAAATTTAGCAGCTAAGAGAATTGTGTGGGGAAAATTCTTAAATGCAGGTCAAACTTGTGTAGCACCTGACTATTTGTGTGTACATAAATCAGTAGCAGAAAAGCTATTAAAGTTAATAGTTGATGAAATACATAAACAGTTTGGAAGTAATATTAGGTTAAGTAAAGATTATCCTAGAGTTGTTAACAAAAGCTCCTTAGAGAGATTAATGAGCTATTTAATGGATGGTAAAATTTATTTTGGTGGAAATATTGATAAAGATGATTTGTATATGGAACCAACTATTATAACTAAGCCAGATCTTAAATCTCCTCTTATGACTGATGAGATTTTTGGGCCAATTCTTCCAGTGTTAGTTTATGAAGATTTAAGTAAAGTGGTTGAATTTATTAATAATAGAGAAAAACCGTTAGCTTTATACTATTTCTCAGAAAACAAAAAGAAAATTAAGTATATTTTAAGAGCAACAACTTCTGGAGGAGTTACTATAAATGATACTATCATTCATGTTGCTAATTCTAATTTGCCTTTTGGTGGAGTTGGAAATAGCGGAGTTGGTAAATATCATGGAAGAGAAAGCTTTGAAGCCTTCACACATAATAGGGCTGTAATGGATAGAGGAACATTTGCAGAGTTTAATGTAAGGTTTGCGCCTTATAAAAATAAATTGAAATTAGTAAAGAAAATAATGAAATAATATTATAATTTCACAATTGGGAAAAAGCACTCATATAATAAACCATAGTACTACATGGAGTGGAATTTTGTGATATACGCGCTAATTTTAGCTGGGGGAAAAGGTACAAGGCTATATCCTTTATCAAGAGCAAATCAACCTAAACAATTTTTGAAGGTTATTAATAATAAAAGCTTTTTAGTAAATACTGTTGAAAGAATTACTCCTTTAATTAAGAAGGACAATATTTATGTAGTAACTAACCAAGATTATTTAGATAAAATAAGAGGTGAGTTATCTGACGTTAATTCTGAAAATATATTTACTGAGCCTGAAAATAAAGAAACTGCTACTTGTATAGGATTATCAGCTATTAAGTTATTAAAAAAAGATAATGATGCTGTAATGGTAGTATTACCTTCTGACCACCATATTGAGGGCCAAAAGGATTATTTAGATACACTATCAGAGGCTATTGAAATAGCAAATAGACGTAGAGGGATTGTAACTATAGGGATTAGTCCAACAAGGCCTGAAACAGGATATGGATATATTGAAATGGGTGAAAGGATACCATCAGCAACTCAAGCTTATAAAATAGCTAGGTTCACTGAAAAACCTAATATTGAAGTTGCAAAAGATTTCTTATTGAAGGGAACTTATTTATGGAACTCAGGAATGTTTGTTTTTAGAGCAGATGCTCTTATCACTAAATTGCGATGCTAAAATTTCTAAATTGTTATCATTGGTATACATTTTTAGCCTCCTATGTATTTTGTATTAGCAATCTGATTTAATTATCAGGTTGCTTAAATTTTATATTAACTGCACCTGTATCTCCATTTACATAGACTCTTTCAATAATACTAGAGATAAGTTTTTTCTTTTCTTCATTAGTAGCTGTGTCTATATATTTGGAAATGTTTTTTAAACGCTCAATTAATTTAGTGCTATTATTTAAAAGTTTTTTATGTGAAGCAATTTCACCATTTAGTTCAGTAAGCTTAGCATTGAGCTCTTTATTTTTTTCTTTAAGTGCAGATATTTTCTCTAAAAATATTTTTACTATATCCTCATCAGTTGTTAAAGCTATATTACTTAATAAGTTATTTATGCTTATATTATTTGATTCTATTTCCTTATTGATAGAATCATAATATGAGTTTTCAAAAGATGAATCTATAGATTTACTATGAGCTAGTAATTCATTTAAAAGAATTTTCTTATTTGTAGATAATTCTTTTATTTTATTTATTACAATGGTATCTAAATCTATTCCATTAACATTTCTAGAATCACATCTAGTTTTGCCAGAGTTATGCTTTAAGGTACACATGTAATAAAATCTTTTATTATTAGAGTTAGGAATTTTAGTACCATAAGCAACTCTCATAGGTTTATTGCATTTAGCACAAGTAACTAATCCAGATAGTAAAGCTGTGTTACTACATCCTAGAGCAGGAGCTCTAGATTTATTTGAATCAAGCATCTTTTGAACATTAAGCCAATCTTCAGCAGCTATTATTCCTTCGTGTGATGAGATTGAGTATATCCATTCAGATATATCATGTGTTTTACCTTTTTTACCTTTATGTTTTTTATAGATAAGAACTCCATGTAAATCATCAGGATTACCAAAAGTATTTATTTTTAAGGATTTAAAGTATTTAAATATATTTTTATCAGCTTTAACATAAGCAGGGTTTCTTAAGATAGAGCTTAATGATGTTTTACTAAAATCTTTATTCCTTTTGGTCTTAATGTTATTTGATAACATATATTTTTCAAGTTTGCTTAAGCTTCCAAAGAATAAATACTTTTCAAAAATTAATTTAACTAGTTTAACTTCCGCATCTATTGGTTCAAGTACTGAATAACTTTTTTGTTTTCCTGATGAATCTGTATAGAAGACCCTCTTGTTTTTATATCCAGTCGGGCATTCACCTCCTAGCCAATATCCACTTTCAGCTAATGCATACATATTATCAGTAACTCTTAAGCAAGTAGTTTCTCGTTCGAGCTGACTAAATACGCTGCAAATGTTCATCATAGCTTTACCTATTGGAGTAGAGGTATCAAATTGCTCACTTAATGAAATAAATGAAATACCAAGCTCAGTAAGTTCATCAACTAGATTTGAGAAATCTGATACATTTCTACTTACACGGTCAAATTTATAACAAATTAATGTTGTAAATTTTTTATTTTTAGCATCTTTCATCATTTGAATAAATGCAGGTCTATCAGTATCTTTACCAGAAAAGCCATCATCTTTATAAATTAAAATATCAGTTATATCGAGGTTATTTAAGTGGGCTTTACATTTATTAATTTGGTTTTCAACTGAAGCACCTTTTTCAGTAGCTTTAGATTTTCTAGCATAAATTGCAGCCTTACTCACAAGAGTATCACCCCCACAGTTATAACTCTTTCTTCACCTCCTCAATAAAATAATTCAATAATTCTTTATCATTAGGAAGTGTTGTTATTATTTGATTAGCAACAGATAAAGTAAGAAATTTCGATAAAATATCTTCATCATAGTTATATGTGTTTTCGATAAAAAGATTTACTTTTGGATATTGATTTGCCATGTTTCCCCCCAGAATACAAATACTATCAATAAAGTATATGCAGTAGGGAAGCAAAAAATAGCAAATTATTTTAAAACTATTGTTATTTCTAAATTTTCATTAATATAAAGTGAATCAAATGTATCTAGAAGTAACATTCTGAATAATCTTTTAGCATGTGGACTATCATCAAGGTCTAATATAAAATTATTAAATGATAGAATCTTATTGATAAATGAAGTTTTATTAATAAGTACACTATTAGCATTTTTTTGCTTTACGTCTAATTCAGCTCTTAGGATTTCTATATCAGATTTAAGTGACACAAGTCTATTGTTAATAGCTGTAATTAAAAAAGCATTTTTTGTTTTGATTTGGAGATTTTGAGCATTAAAATACTTTAATTTTTCAATACCTTGGTTATATAATAAATTTTTTTCATTAAGAGAGTTATTTATTATATCAATTTCTGTTTTTAGAGATTTATTTTTGGAAGTAAAGAGATTAACATAATTATCAAATAACTCATTATATTTATTTTTATTAGAATTAATTAATCCAGTAATATCAATATCTAATAATTTAAAGAATGAATTGTGTAATATATTAGCCTTTAAAGGCTTTATCTTTTTGCAAGATTTATTTGGACAAAAGTATACATTTCCAGTTGCATTACCATTATTTTTAGTTTCTAATACAGTATTGCAATGTTCGCATTTTAAAACATCTCTTAATAGAAAGTTAGTGCTGTGAATTGTAGTTGATGCTTCTCTTTGTAATCTAATTTGTTTAGCTTTATCCCATATATCTTGAGAAATTATAGCCCAATCTTCATTATAATCAGCATATATAAATTTATCTTCAGAATTTCTATTAGGCTTTCTTTTCCCTCCACGTTTATTATAAGCTTGAAATCCTTTGTATACTGGATTTCTTAAGATACTTAGAATGGCATCAGTAGACCACTTACGTGAGTAAATAGAGTTAAGTTTTAGATTTTTGATTTCCGCAATTATCTCACTGGGAATATATCCCGTCGTATATAAATAAAATATTTTATTAACAATAAAAGCTTCTTGATAACAAACTTTTAATTTACTTTGGGATTTATTTTTCTTCTTGGTATTAGGTATTTGTTGTAATGTATATCCAAATGGAGGCTTTCCACCTCCCCAAATACCATTTCTAGCATTAATTTCACAACCTTCAGTTACTCTAGTAGATATTTTAAAAGCTTCTATATTAGCAAAACAAGAAAACATATAATCTAAAAATTTACTACCTTTTTCTGGGCTATTAGTACTTTGTTCAGTAGGGCAACAATAATGTATTTTAACTTTAAATAGTTTTAGAGTAGTTAGAATTATGAATGTTTGAAATTCATCACGAGAAAGTCTATCATGAGAATAAACACATATATCAGTAAATTTGTTTAGTTCAGCATCGCTTAACATTCTAATTAACTCAGGTCTATTAAGTAATTGCCTAAAGTTGTATTTTTCAGGATAGTCCTCATTATTTTTATTATGTTGTATGGGAATTGATGCACTCATTGTTTCATCATAAATTATAGTTTTTACATCAAAGTTAGTGAAATTAGAAGATATATAAGTGTCTATAACTTTTAATTGATTTGGCTTAGAATTATTTCCATCTTGCTCATCAGTTGATACACGCACATATACAGCTATTGTTTTTTGTTGTAACTTCGTACTGGATATTTCCTGAGAGTAATTCTGATTTCTTATCATATGATATTATCACCTCCTTGATAAGCCCATTAAGTAGACTACTATAGGTATCTTCGTTATTTAAAATATTAAAAATTAATAATCTTTTAAGTTCTTGCCTTTTTTTCTTTATGCTTAGTGATAGATTTTCAGTATTCAATACAGGTTCTTTTAAGTCTTCAATAAGAGCTTTTTTACATTCATGATTAGCAATTATAGTTAATATTTTTTCTATAGATTGAGTATTATCATAAATGGCAGCTTCTATAAATTCATCAGGGTTAAGTATATATTTGTCTGTTAATTCATCATTTCTTTTCCTAAAATAATTTAATTTTTTATTTAGTTTAGAAATGTTTAAATTTAATTCTTCAATAAATTTATTGAATGTATTTTTACCATCTAGAAGAATCTCATCAATAATACTTGATAAAACCAATTCTAAGACAGTATCTTTATGATATTTATGACATTTCTTATTATTGCAAGATAATATTCCAGGCTCAATAAGATATAATTTTTTTCCACAACTACATTTAAGTTTCTTTTTAAATATGAAATGTGGAGTTAAATCCTTTTTAGCTATTTGCAATTTATATATATAGCAATAAACAGATTCAAATATAGCTCTATCAATAAAACCGTCAATATTAGTAGTTTCGTTAAATGAAGTATAGTCTAAAGAAAAAGTATTAAATCCTTCTACTATTGCTTTATCAGGTATTGAAGATTGATTTTTTTTATTTCTTGGTATCATATATAGCAAGCCTGTATAAACAGGATTTAATAATATATCTTTAACATATGAGCCCAAATTTTTTTTTGATGAAAATACAGTAATAAAATTATTAAGTTGAAATTTAAATAAGTCATGAGAGTTATTTATTTTTAATAATTCAATTAAATCTTTTATTAAAGTAATATCATTTTGTTTTTTTAATGTACATAATAGAGTATTTAAACCATCAATTGAAAGAGTATTTAAAACTTTAGTGGCTAAATATAAGGTATCTTTACCAATTTTGCTATATTTGATTGGTTTATAATTTTTAATATATTCAGTTGAAGATTTAAATAAATAATTAATAAATTTACTTTCTATAATATTTATTGAGTACTTTTTAGAATTTGGAACTTTTGAATATCCTAGTGGAATACCACCACCACTAGAATATTTTCCATTAGCTCTACTTATAGCTTTACCAAAATCAGTTCTAGACTTAATATTTTCAGCTTCATGTATAGCATTTAATAATTCCATCTTTATAATAATGTCTGAAAATGGAGAATTAATATCAAAGATAGTACCTTTATCAGCGAATATTAGTTTTATATTGTACTTATTTAAAAATTCTTTTGTTTGTATCCAATCATCATATCTACGAACTAATCTATCTAAAGTTGATACTATCAAAGTTTTAAATCTACCAGCTTTAGCATCACAAATTAGACTATGAAACTCTTTACGTTCATATATTGGAATTTGAACAGCAGTAACCTTTTCAAAATAAAATGCATGTAAAGCAAGATTATTTTTAGTAGCAATCTCCATACATTTATCAAATTGATTTTCTCTGGTATTATTATCATAACCATGAGATTGTCTTCCATATATAGCACATGTTTTAGAACAATCCATATAAGTATTTTGAGTTTTAATATTTTTCTTAGGCACAATAAAACCTCCGTTATCAAAATGGGATATTAGCAACTATAAGTCTTAGATTAAGTTCCTTTAATAGTGATTTTAGATTTAGATACTCTTTATATGTTCTAGTTAATCTATCTATAGAAGGAACTATAATTGTAGTAAATTTACCTTCCTTAGCATCATTTATTAATTCTGAAAATTCAGGTCTACAATATAGTGATTCATTTTCGGTAATTGAATCATCGTTATAAATTTTAAAGATTTTAAAATGATTATAATTAATAACATCCTTACAATCTTTAAGATGAGCTTTAAAATTTTTGTCACTATTTAAAGGTAATTTAGTATATATAACAGCTAAATCATTAGAAGTATTAGAAGTAGTTAACAAAGTTAAATTCATAAATATCACTCCTTAAAAATAATTTAAATTAGATAATTCATTCAATATATTGA
>OLRB01001342.1_pt1 | contig 10698 bp, 10 predicted proteins | sample 1672751 | NCBI WGS metagenome assembly OLRB01 (sample SAMEA3136720, study PRJEB25190) | human gut metagenome | biome: human gut; feature: human-associated habitat; material: faeces | place: Austria | collected 2013
TATTTAAGTGATAAGTTTTTATTTTGATTTTAATATTACAATAACGGAGGTTGTATTGTATTAACTAGACCTGTCAAAAAATTGATAAAGTATATGTTGAAAGATGTGTTTAGAAATAACGACAAATTAAGAATCCTTTTTATATTTGTCTGTTAATATAAATTATTCTTTAATAAATTTATTTAATTTTAGGAGGTTCACTTATGTTAGAAAAAGGTTTTAGCAAACCAACTGAGAGAATTGAAAAATTAAGACAGGTTATAATCGATGCAGTTCCTCAGGTTGAATCAGAAAGAGCTTGTTTAGTAACAGAATCTTACAAAGAAACTGAAGGTCTTCCAACAGTTATAAGAAGAGCAAAAGCAGTTGAAAAAATATTCAACGAATTACCAGTAACAATAAGAGATAACGAATTAATAGTTGGGTCAATAACAATAAACCCAAGATCTACTGAAATATGTCCAGAATTCTCTTATGACTGGGTTGAAAAAGAATTCAAAACAATGCACAACAGAATGGCTGACCCATTTGAAATATCTGAAAAAGTTCAGGGTGAATTACACGAAGCATTCAAATATTGGGATGGAAAAACTACGAGTTCATTAGCAGATTCTTACATGTCTCCTGAAACAAAAGATTGTATAGCAAATGGAGTATTTACAGTAGGTAACTACTTCTACGGTGGAGTTGGTCACGTTAATGTTGACTACGGCAAAATACTTAAAAAAGGATTCAGAGGAGTATTAGAAGAAACTATAGCTGCTATGAACCAGTTAGATCCAGACGATCCAGAAACAATAAAAAGACGTCAGTTCTACAATGCAGTTATAATATCTTACAATGCAGCAATAAAATTTGCTCATAGATATGCTGATAAAGCAAGAGAATTAGCAGCAGTAGAATCTAATCCAGTTAGAAAAGCTGAATTAGTTCAGATAGCTGAAAACTGTGATAGAGTTCCAGAATATGGTGCAAGAAACTTCTATGAAGCTTGTCAGTCATTCTGGTTCATACAGATAATGGTACAGATTGAATCAAACGGTCACTCAATATCTCCAGGTAGATTTGACCAGTATATGTACCCATACTTAAAAAATGACAACATAAGCAGAGAATTCGCTCAGGAATTAATAGACTGTATATGGGTTAAATTAAACGATATAAACAAAACTAGAGATGAAGTTTCAGCACAGGCATTTGCAGGATACGCAGTATTCCAGAACCTTTGTGTTGGTGGACAGGACGAAGAAGGAAAAGATGCAACAAATGAAGTTTCTTATATGTGTATGGAAGCAGTTGCACATGTTAAATTACCAGCTCCTTCATTCTCAGTTCGTGTACATCAGAACTCTCCACTAGAATTCTTATACAGAGCTTGTGAAGTTTCAAGATTAGGATACGGTGTTCCAGCATTCTACAATGACGAAGTTATAATACTTGCACTAGTAGCAAGAGGAGTAGCTTTAAAAGATGCTAGAGATTACTGCATAATAGGTTGTGTTGAACCACAGGCTGGACACAGAACAGAAGGATGGCATGATGCTGCATTCTTCAACATAGCAAAAGTTCTTGAAATAACTTTAAACAATGGTAGATGCAATGGAAAACAGCTTGGACCAGTAACTGGTGAATTAGAAGAATTAGATAGCATAGAAAAAATATTCGCTGCATATCAGAAACAGATGGAATACTTTGTAAGACGTCTAGCTGAAGCAGACAATGCTGTTGACTACGCTCACATGGAAAGAGCACCACTTCCATTCATGTCAGCAATGGTTGATGATTGTATAAAAGTTGGTAAAACTGCTCAGGAAGGTGGAGCTATATACAACTTCACAGGACCTCAGGCATTTGGTGTAGCTGACTCAGGTGACTCTTTATACGCTATACAGAAACATGTATTTGAAGATAAGAAAATAACATTAAAAGAATTAAAAGAAGCTTTAGAATCTAACTTCGGTGCATCTGATTGCATAACTCCAGGATGCAAAGAACCTTCAATAGAAGGAGCTAGCTTATCAGAAGCTGAAATATATGAAGCAGTTAAGAAAATATTAGCTAGCACAGGTTCAATAGATATGGCTACTTTAGAAAATAAATTAACTGAAAAAATAAGCACTTCAGCTTGCAAAACTGGAACTTGCTGTGGAGAATCAACAGGTAGATTCACTACAATAAGAAAAATACTTCAGAATACAGACAGCTTCGGTAATGATATAGAAGAAGTTGATGAATTTGCAAGAAGATGTGGAAAAATCTACTGCAACGAAGTAGATAAATACACTAACCCAAGAGGTGGACAGTTCCAGGCTGGTATATACCCAGTTTCAGCAAACGTATTATTTGGTAAAGACGTTCTTGCATTACCAGATGGTAGATTAGCTCATGAACCTCTAGCAGATGGTGTTTCTCCAAGACAGGGTGTTGATACTCATGGACCAACTGCTGCATCAAACTCAGTTGCTAAACTTGACCATGCTCAGGCATCAAATGGTACACTTTACAACCAGAAATTCACTCCAGCAGCTGTTGCAGGTGAACAGGGACTTAAAAACTTCGTATCAATAGTTAAGAGTTTCTTTGACCACAAAGGAAGCCATGTTCAGTTCAACGTTGTAGATAAAGAAACATTAATAGAAGCTCAGGAACATCCTGAAGATCATCAGGACTTAATAGTTAGGGTTGCAGGATACAGTGCTCATTTCGTTACTCTAGCTAAAGAAGTTCAGGACGATATAATAAACAGAACAGAACATAATATGTAATAAAAATTTTATTAAAGATAGAAATAGATTTTAGAAAATATAAATTGAAATAATTAAAGGGAGTTAGATTATATGGAATCTGTTAATTACAGTGCCAAAGGTGTGGTATTCGATATACAGAGATACTCAATTCACGATGGACCTGGTATCAGAACAATCGTCTTCCTAAAAGGTTGTCCGCTGAGATGTAAGTGGTGTTCAAACCCTGAATCTCAGTCGTACAAACCGGATCTATTATATAGAAAAGGCCTTTGCATTGAATGTGGACGGTGTATATCAGCATGCAAGGCAAAGGCTATAGATCCTAAAAATAAATATTGGGTAGATAGAACAAAATGTACACTATGTGGTGAATGTGCTCTTGTTTGCCCTTCTGGAGCATTATCTATGAAGGGTAAGGAGATGACAGTAGAGGAAGTAATCAAGGAAGTTAAAAAAGATGATATCCAATACTACAGATCTAATGGAGGTGTTACATTATCAGGTGGTGAAGCACTTACTCAACCTGCATTTGCAAAAGAAATCTTCAAAGCTTGTAAAGCAAAAGGATGGCATACAGCCATAGAAACGGAAGGATTTGTAAATGAAGATGTGATAAGAGATGTGGTTCCATATATAGATTTAGTTCTACTTGATATAAAGAGTATAAGCTCAGAGCCTCATAAAAAGTTTACCGGTGTAGATAACGAAAAAATTATGAAAGCAGCTAAGCTTATACAGGAAATTACCCATACGATTATAAGAGTACCAGTTATACCTGGGTTCAATGCAAATGAAGAGGAAATCACAAAGATTGCCCAATTTGCAGGCTCACTTCCAAATGTAAGAGAGTTACATCTTCTAGGATATCACAACTATGGAGAAGGTAAGTACGAATTATTAGGAAGAGAATACGAACTTAAAGGTGTTCCAAAAGTAAAAGATGAAGAACTTGAAAAATATAAAAAAATTGTAGAAAGCTACGGTTTAGAATGTAAAATCGGTGGATAACGGGAGGCAAACATGGATAAAGAATTATTAGAAAAAGTAATGGGCCAGGTTTCTGAAGAATTAGGATTAAACGCTAATACTTGCGAAGAAAAATGTGAACCTAAAAAACATTGTTGCGCAGAAAGCGTTACTGAATTCGTAGGAGTATCTGAAGGAGATACAATAGGTCTTGTTATAGCAAGTGTTGACCCACTTCTTACAGAAGCTATGGGACTTGGAAAATTTAGATCAATAGGTATAATAGGCGGAAGAACTGGCGCTGGACCACAGATAATGGCAGTTGATGATGCTGTTAAAGCAACAAATACTGAAGTAATATCTGTTGAATTACCTAGAGATACAAAAGGTGGAGCAGGACATGGCTCACTTATATACATAGGAGCTGAAGATGTTTCTGATGCTAGAAGAGCAGTAGAAATAGCTTTAGAATCTCTTCCAAAATACTTTGGAGATGTTTACGGAAATGAAGCTGGACACTTAGAATTCCAGTATACAGCAAGAGCAAGCTACTGTTTAGAAAAAGCTTTTGGAACTCCTCTTGGAAAATCATTCGGTATGGTTTGTGCAGGGCCAGCAGCTATAGGAACAGTACTTGCAGATACAGCAGTTAAAGCAGCTAACGTAGATGTTGTTGCATACAGCTCTCCAGCAAAAGGAACAAGTTTCTCAAACGAAGTTATATTAACATTCACAGGAGACTCTGGAGCAGTTAGACAGGCAGTTCAGGCTGCAAGAGAAGTTGGTATAAAATTATTAGGAGCTTTAGGAGCACATCCTGAATCAAGCACAGTACCATATATATAAGAATTAAGAGAAAAGAGAATAAGATTTAAATATAAAGAAAAAAGATAAATTTATGGAGGTAAATTATGAACTCAGATGCATTAGGAATGGTTGAAACTAAAGGACTAGTAGGAGCAATAGAAGCAGCAGATGCTATGGTAAAAGCTGCTAACGTTAACCTAGTAGGATACGAAAAAATAGGATCAGGATTAGTAACAGTAATGGTAAGAGGAGATGTTGGTGCAGTTAAAGCAGCAGTAGACGCTGGTGCAGCTTCTGCAAGAGCTATAGGTGAAGTAGTATCTACTCACGTAATACCAAGACCTCACACTGATACAGAAAGAATAATACCACACTTCGAATAATAAAAAATTTGAAGAAAATCAAATAATCTAAAAGTAAGAAGATCATCTCCGCCCTGTGCGGAGATGGATTTTCTTATAATTGGAGGATAAAATGTCAGTAAGTGAAAAAGATTTTAACGCGATATTAAGAAAGATAATCAGACAAGTACTTATCGAACAGGAAAAAATATCTTCAGAACAACAGCTTTTATCGCTAAAAGAAGAGAAAAAAATTTATATAGCAGTAAATGAAGAATGGGATAATAGATATTATCTTTTTTTTGAAGAATTAAAAAAACTTAATAAAAATGTGAAAATACTTATCCTTGGAGATAAAGTTGATGAATTTAGAACGAAAGCTCAAGAATTAAAATTAGGCTATGATATTTTAACAGTTAAAGAGTTTAAAGTAGAGTCTGATAATGAAATGGTAGTATTTCCAGTGATTTCAAGAAATGACATAATAGATATAGCATCTTGTACTGATAAAACAGCGACAACAAAGGTTGTAAGACGCTGTTTTGAAGAAGGTGCTAAAATTTATTTTATGAAGTTTGGAATAGAAAAGTTGACAGGAAAAGAGCCTGAAAAATATAAACAGAGAATACTAGCATACTATAGAGAAATTCTTGAATTTAATATAGAAATGATAGACGACATAAGGGCGGTGATGTAATTGGGTAAATCTCTAGGAACTATTGAAGTTGTAGGATTATCATCAGCTATTGTTGTCGCTGATGCTATGGCAAAAACAGCTAATATAGAAATAAATGACCTTGAAATAACAAAAGGATTTGGATATGTTACTGTAAAAATATTTGGAGATGTTGGAGCAGTAAAAGCAGCTATATCAGCAGGAAAAAGCTTAGCCTTACAGTCAGGTGCTTATGTTGCATCTAATGTAATAGCTAGACCTAATATGGATTTAGAAAAAAGAATTCTTTCTTTTAGAGAAGAAGAAAAAAAGGAAGAACCTAAAAAAGAAGAAGCTAAGGCTAAAGCAACAAACGTAAAAAAAGTAGAAGTAAAACAAGAGGCTCCTATTAAAGAAGAGGTAAAGCCAGAGCCTAAAAAAGAAGAAATCAAAGAAGAGCTTAAGGTTGAAGTAAAAGTAGAAAATGAACAGATAAAAGAAGAAGTAAAAGAAACAAAGTCTCAATCAAGTTCAAATAGAAGAAGAAAAACAACAACAAACAAAGTGACAAACGAAAATAACAATAGTAATAAATAAGTAATAAAACAGGAGGTTTCTGATGTATATAGCAAAGGTAGTAGGAAATGTAGTTGCAACTAAAAAAAATGATACTCTAATGGGCTCAAAGCTTATGATAGTTCAGCCTGTAAATTCAGCACTAAAAAAAGAAGGGCCTGAAGAGGTTGCCGCAGATTTTGTTGGAGCTGGTATAGGAGAGTATGTATTAGTAGGGTCAGGATCTTCTGTCAGAGTAGAAGAAGAAAGAAAAAGAGCGACTATAGACTTAGCTATTATAGGAATAATAGATGATGTAGTCGTATAAAGGAGATATTATGAATAATCAAAAAGGCGTATTTTCCAATGTAAATGATGCGATATATGCTGCAACGAGCTCCTTTAAATTATACTCTAAACTGAGTCTAAGAGATAAAGAGGAAGTAATAAGAGAAATCAGAAGAAAACTCGTAGATTATATTGATCTATTAGCAGAAATGTCACTAAAAGAAACTTGCATGGGAAACTTAGAAGATAAGAAATTAAAGATAAAATTGGCTATAGAGGAAACTCCAGGCACAGAGATTCTAATGAGCGAAATAAGACATGGGGACGGAGGATTTACATTATTTGAATATACTCCATACGGAATAGCTTGTGCAATACAGCCTAGTACAAACCCATGTGAAACTATGATAAATAATACAATAGCTCTTTTAGCAGCAGGAAACACAGTTATAAACTGCCCTCATCCTAGAGCTATGAATGTATCAAAATTCTTAACAAATATAATAAACACTATAATTTCTGATCTTACAGGAATAGAAAATGTAGTAGTTACACTAGATGAATGTAAACTTGCATACATAAGAGAAATAATGAATCATCCGGATGTAGATTTAGTAGTATCTACAGGTGGTTCAGATAATGCAAGAAGTGCTATATCTTGTGGTAAAAAAGTAATAGCAGCAGGTCCTGCAAATCCTACATTTATAGTAGATGAAACTGCCGATATAAAAAGAGCAGCTGACTGCATAACTAGAGGAGCTTCATTTGATAACAATATAATGTGTATAACAGAAAAGAACATAATAGTAGTAGATGAAGTTGCTCAGAAGTTAGAAAAAGAGTTAAAGAAAAACGGTGTATTCTATGTAAGGGATATAGCTACAATGTTAAAACTTTCAAAACTTTTACTAACAGAAGATATGAAACCTAACAAACTATACGGTGGAAAAGATGCAGATGTTATTTTAAGAGATGCAGGAATAGAAACAGATAGAAGCTATAAATTAATAGCTGTCGAAACTGTTAAAATTCATCCTTTCGTAACTGAAGAATTATTAATGCCTTTAGTTAGCATAGTAAGAGCAAAAGATTTTGATGAGGCATTAGAAATAGCCGCTGAAGTAGAGCAGGGATGCAGACATACATCAGGAATTCATTCAAATAGAATGGATAGACTAAGACTTGCAGAAAGAGTGATGAAAACTAGTATATTTATAAAAAATGGTTGCTCACTTGATGGAATAGGAATATGTGGAGTAGGTGGAACAAGCTTCACTATAGCAAATATAACAGGAGAAGGAGCTGTTACAGCTAGAGACTTTTCAAGAAAAAGAAGATGTGTAACAGTTGATACTTTGACAATATTATAGAAATAGATAGCGTAAATCGAGGAAGATAATTATGAATATAATAAGTCAGACTACAAAAATTTATTCTGGCGAAGGAGCTATGGAATCTTTGAGAAGTATAAAAAATTCAAAGGTATTAGTTATGTCAGATGGATTTTTAGTAAAAAATAAAATGATAAACATGGTTCTAGACAATTTAGACAAAACAAATACGGTAGAAGTATTTGACGATATAAAACCAGATCCTCCTCTAAGTGTTGTATCAAAAGCAATGGCAAAAATGATACAGATAGACGCTGAATATTTAATTGGATTTGGTGGAGGATCAGCTATAGATACTGCTAAAGGAACAATTTATTTCTTAAAACAGGCAGGTAAATTAAAAAAAGATTTAGAATTTATAGCAATTCCGACAACAAGTGGAACAGGATCAGAAGTTACAAATGTTGCAGTTGTAACAGATGAGCAGAGTAGTGTAAAACATGCACTTATATCAGATGAAATTCTTCCAACTGTGGCTATACTTGATCCAAAAACTACAGAATCTCTTCCTCCAGCAATAGTTGCAAATACAGGAATGGATGTACTTACACATTCTTTAGAAGCATACGTTGCAAAAGGAGCTAATGATTTTTCAGATGCACTTGCAGAAAAATCAGGAGAATTAGTAGTTAAGTATTTACTTTCAGCATATAAAAATGCTGGAGATAAATTAGCAAAAGAAAAAATGCACATGGCATCAAACTTAGCAGGAAATGCATTTAATATTGCTGGCTTAGGTGTAAATCATTCTATAGCACATCAGCTTGGAGGCGTATACCATATAGCTCATGGTTTAGCAAATGCAATACTGCTTTGTGAGGTAATAGATTTTAACTCGGAAGATCCTAAAACGAAAGAAAAATATGCTGAGTACTCTAGAAAAATTGGACTTGCAGAAAAAAATGATTGCGATTGTGATGCAATATATAAACTAAAGTTATTTATAAAAAATATTATGGAAGAAATGAATCTTCCTAAGAATATTTCTCAATGTGGAAATATCGACTTAAGCAAATGGGGACTTGAAAAATTTGTAATGACAGCAAATGCTATGAATGATAGATGTCTTCCAGGAAATCCAAAAAATATCAAGGATAAAGATATACTTGAAATACTAGAGAAAATCTATTAAGTTATAATAAGATAATAAAATTACCAATAGTTAGATAATCTATAAGATTTTTTTATTGGTATAAAAAAGGAGACCGTTATGACTACTAATAGTAAATCTGTAAATATTTCAATAAATGAAAAATATCTAGAAGGAAAAGAAGATAATTTTGATATTATATCTATATTTGGAAGAAAGAACTTAGATGAAATACAAAAGATAATTTCTGATGTTACAGGGCTTGCTTTTGTAACTGTTGATTACAGAGGGGAGCCAGTATCAGAACCAACTAAGTTTTCAAACTTCTGCAGAAAAATGAGAACGGATAAAAATAAGCAGACTTTGTGCAAATTATCAGATGCATCAGGTTCGATAATAGCAGCTACAACAAAACAGACTAGCATATACTTTTGTCCATGTGGTCTTTTAGAGGTTGCTATACCTATAATAATTAATGATAAATACTTAGGTGGATTTATCGGTGGGCAGGTAAGATGCCTAGATGCTCCAGATTCAGTTATGAGACTTAGTAAGAATATGATTCCTGGTGGAGCAAATATACCAGATACAGAAATAAGAGCTGAAAAGACAAAAGATGTAGATATTAGCGATTTAAAGATATATTCATATAAAGAAATCGTATCAATAGCTAAACTTGTAGAGCTTATAATAAACCAATTAACAAAACAAGAGCTTATTTCTGGACATAATCAGAAAAAGAATTTAACTAGAATCAATGAACTTGAGGATAAGATAAAGAGACTAGAGTATCAAAACAACTCATTAAAAGAAAAGGTAGATACTTTAAAAAGAGATAATAATCTGTTCTTTATGAGAAATACTTTTAATATGATATCAAATCTTGCAGTTATAGAAGATGCTTCAAAAACTAATGGAGCAGTTCTGAGATATTTAGATTTTATAGAAAGTGGATTAGATCTTGACGGAAATAAAACTATTAGGGATGAAATAAGAAAGGTCGAAAAATTTATAAAGCTTAATAAGATTAGATATTCAGATAGACTTGATTATAATATAAAATTTGAAAAAGATGTATTGGATATAAATATACCGTATTCTTTGATATTGCCATTTGTATATGCAGGAATCTATTATACTTTAAATACTGAAGATATCGACCTTATGATAAATATAAGCATATCAAAAGTAGGCAAGGATATAGAAATTTTAATAGAAGATAATGGAACTGGACAAGCTATAACAGAGTTGGAAAATGTTTACAAGATTTACGGTGGAAATCATGAAGGAAAATCTATTGTAGATGTTCAAAAGTTTATGACTGATACATTTGGCACAGAGTATAGAATAAACACTGAAAGGATCAAAGGAGAGGGAACAAAGGTATACATTAAATACCCTATAAACTTTGATGAAGGTTTTGATTATGTATAAAATACTTGTAGTAGATGATGATGAATTAATGAGAATATCTATGACGAAAATCATTTCATCTGTAGATGGTTTTCAAGTAGATTATATTGCTAAAAATGGAAGAGAAGCAGTTGAAATCTGTAAAAACAATCAGGTTGATATAATTTTTATGGATATAATGATGCCTGTAATGAATGGAATAGACGCAACAAGGGAAATCCTTTCAATAAATCCAAAAGCAAACATATACATTGTCAGCAGCTACCAAAGTTTTGAAATGGCTAAATCGGCTATTAATAGCAAAATAAAACGGTATTTTGTTAAGCCAGTTAATCCAGAGATAATAGTAGAAATTTTAAATAATCATAGAGAAGATAAAGGAAACAAGGAAAACAGCTTAGCTAAAAGAATTTTCGATACTATAAACGAAAAAGATTTTATGAAG
>OLRB01001353.1_pt1 | contig 10614 bp, 8 predicted proteins | sample 1672751 | NCBI WGS metagenome assembly OLRB01 (sample SAMEA3136720, study PRJEB25190) | human gut metagenome | biome: human gut; feature: human-associated habitat; material: faeces | place: Austria | collected 2013
GGCGGCGCGGGATATCGTTTTGTAAAGCGCTTGTTCGACATTGTGTTCAGTGCTGCGGTCTGCGCGGTTCTCGCCCTGCCCGTCGCGGTTCTGTGCTTGTTCGTGGTGCTCGATTCCCCGGGTGCTCCGTTCTTCCGCCAGGAGCGCATTGGCCTGAACGGCAAAAAGATCAGAATTTGGAAGATCCGCACTATGGTGACGGATGCGCACACCAATCCCGAGCGCTACATGACTCCCGAACAGTTGGAGCAATGGGAGCGCGAGCAGAAGGTCGATGACGATCCGCGCATTACGCGCATCGGAAGATTCCTGCGTAACACCAGCTTGGATGAGCTGCCCCAGTTTCTCAACGTGCTAACCGGCGATTTATCTGTGATTGGGCCCAGACCGGTGACGATTGAGGAGACGTATGAGTTCGGGAATGCCCGTGACGAGTTTTTGTCGGTGAAGCCCGGCATTACCGGATGGTGGCAGGTGACCGAGCGCAATAACGCAACATGGGAGAACGGCGATAGGCAGATGCTTGAGCTGTTCTACGTGAGGCATGCGAGCCTGGCGCTTGATTTGCGGATTTTTGCCAGAACCTTTAAGGCTATGGGGAGGGGGCAGTGATGGGCCAAGCGGTCGTGAGCCTGATTACTGAGGACTTATTTATGACAGAGGATGTTAATTCGATGGCAGTCAAAGCCGAAACGGATGCTGAGAGGGGGGGATATCCTTCATACAGCATGCTTTTGAGCGTGTATGCGGGCGCGAATGTCGCCCATTTTGATCTGGCGATGCAAAGTGTGATGGAACAAACCGTGCCGCCAACAGAGGTCGTCATCGTGGAAGATGGGCCAATTCCCTACAACTTGGAGAGCTCAATTAAGAGCTGGAAAAAGCGCTGTTCCTGCCCCGTTCTAGTTGTTAGTTACGAATCGAACAGAGGGCTTGCATACGCGTTGATGGTTGGCGTTGAGGCATGCTCTTGTGAGTTTGTCGCCCGCATGGATGCTGATGACTGGTCTCATCCAGAGCGGATGCGCTTAGAACTCAAAGCAATTAATGAAGACCCGAAGCTTGATATGGTGGGCTCCCAGATTTATGAGTTCATCCAATCGGTCGATATGCCGACTTCTTATACCAACTTGCCTCTCGAGCATGGAGAAATCGTCAGGTTCTCAAAGCGGCGAAATCCTTTCAGGCATCCAACCATGCTCATGCGCAGGGCAGCGATTATTGACTGTGGAAACTACAGGCCCGACTTCCTGTATTTCGAAGATTGGGACCTGTTCAATCGGATGCTGGCAAACGGCTGCAAAGCACGGAACTTACCAAGTGCGCTCGTTGCAGTGCGTGCGGACAGTGATTTCTTCGAGCGCCGAGGGGGCCTTTCTTACTTGAGGTACATGTGGCGATTCAAATCCGACCAGCTCAAGCGCGGCTACTTTACATTGCCGCAGTTTCTGATGACGTTCATCCCCCATGCCGTGGTCTGCCTCATACCCAACGGAGCGAGGGCATTCGTATATAACATGTTTTTGCGCAAGAACAATAACTTGAATTCCTAGTTGATGGAGTTCGTGGAAAGATTATCAATCGGAGAAATATGATACCGAAGGTTATCCATTATTGCTGGTTCGGGGGCTCTAGTAAGCCGGAGTCGGTGGAGCGCTGTATCGAAAGCTGGCGTAAGCAATGTCCCGATTATGAGATTCTCGAGTGGAACGAGTCGAATTTTGACGTAGACTGCATTCCATATTGCTCACAGGCCTATCGGGTGAAAAAATGGGCTTTTGTTTCAGATTATGCGAGATTGAAAATAATTCTCGACAATGGTGGATTCTATCTCGATACAGATGTAGAGCTGATTAAGCCTCTTGATTCCCTCTGCGGACTCAATGCCTTTGTCGGCTTCGAGGATGTGAGCCACATCAATACTGGCCTCGGCTTCGGCGCCGTGGCTGGACACCACATGGTTGAGGCTATGGAGCGCGACTACCACACCCTCTCTTTTGTGGGTGGGAATGGAAAACAGGATCTTACGCCTTGTCCTGTTCGAAATACTGCTGTCTTGAGTAGTTTTGGTCTCGTTCCAAATGGTTCTGAGCAAGAGGTCGGTGGAATGACGGTACTCCCTAGGGAATATCTCTGCCCCATCGATTTCAAAACAAAGGAAATAAATATAACAGACAGGACTGTTTCAATTCATCATTTTGATGGAACCTGGTACCGGGGTTCGCAGAAAATAAAACGATTAATCAAAAGTGCGATGCCCGTAACCCTTCTGAAGATGGTGAGAAAAAATGGATAGCGCATCCGTGTCGGGCGAATTTACGTATCGAGGTGATGGACGGCATAGGGTTTTGGTGGCAGGCCCGAATAAGAACTATGGTGGCGTTGAGATGGTATTGGCGCGATTTATGGATGCTTTGTCTGGACGGCTTGTCTTTGATACCTTGGCTTTCGATGATTTGCTGCAGCCCGAGTTTTACGCAAACGGAAATCACGTGATCAGGCTTCCAAAGCGCGGTGGGCATCCCGTGGCGTATGAACGTGCAGTGCGGCGCTTTTTCAAGAGTCGAGGTCATGAGTATGATGCCGTTTGGTCGAATCATAATTCATTCGGCAATCTAGACTATCTTACCTATGGCAAGGCGGCTGGTATTCCGGTGCGCGTTTGCCATTATCACAATACGGCCATTTTAGGCAGTCGCATTGACGGAATCTTGAGCCACTTTAACAGGGAAAAGGTTCCCGATGTGTCGACTCATTTGATTGCGTGCTCGCCCGAGGCTGGTGTTTTTGCGTACGGTGATCTGCCATTCGATGTCGTTAATAACGCCTTCGATATTGGTTCATTTCAGTTTTCAGCGCTTGCCCGCCGAAGGGTCCGCGCTTCTCTGGGGTGCGAGGATTCTTTTGTTGTTGGAACAGTTGGTAGGCTTGCTCCCCAGAAGAATCACCGGTATTTAATTAGCTTGTTCCCCAGGATCAAGAAGGAGCGACGGGATGCGAGGCTTGTTATCGTCGGTGCGGGCGAGCTTGAAGAAGAACTTCGCCGCCAAGTGCGGAATCTTGACCTGGAAGACGAAATTGTATTCACCGGGGAGAGGGACGACGTTTCGGTTTTGCTGAATGCATTTGATGTGTTTGTTTTGCCGTCCCATTATGAAGGCCTCGGAGTTTCGTTGGTTGAAGCTCAGGCTAACGGGCTGCCTTGCATAGCGTCGACGGGGGTTCCTGTTTCGGCGCGAGCTTCTTACTCCGTAGATTTTATTCGATTGGATGACGAGACCGAGTGGGTTAGGGCTATCACTCATAACGATAGAAGCTCTTTCAAACCTGACAAACGTCGGATGTCTGCATTTGACATACGGGTTGAGTCAGAGAAATTGGGTGACATTCTTACCGGGGGTTGCGAGTGAGATGTACGGGGAAAGGCGACAGCAGCTTGGCGGATTTCAAGGGTGTCGTAAATAGGGAACTCGACAATCCCATTGCTCATTTCGTTGCGGCAATGGGGCTGGAGCGGCTGGCGCGCTGGGCATATTGCGTAGCGTTCTGTTCGTATTGCCTGGCTGGCTTGCTGACGGAAATCGATTTCCCCGCAAATATGATACCAATGGCGGGAGTTGCCGAGATCGTCCTGCAACTCCTTGCCATCGGCCTATTATTATTCAAGTTGGTGGTTCAGCGCTATACCGTTGGTGCCATATCGGTACTCGTGGGGGCAGGTATAGTCATTGGCTTATCTGCCGTACATGCCGGTTCCTTCACGCTTGCATGGATGTTTCTTTTTGTTGCGGCGGGACAAGGAGAGAATGTCAAGACGATGCTGAGAGCGTCGATCCCCCTCTTTGCGTTGGTTGTTTTGACTGTCGTTCTTCTGTCCGTAATTAATGTGCTTCCGAATGTCGTATTGCCTGACGCCAGGGCGATTCGTTGTACGTTCGGATTCAAGCATCCGAACATGCTTGCTAAAAACCTGACATTCATTGCCATCGGTTGGATTATGATGCGATTTAATTCACTTGACTGGAGAGACGTCATTTGCTCGTTGGTGGTTGTTTGCCTTTCGTATTGCTCAACGAAATCTCGCACTTTTTTGGGTGTGGGTTTTTTCTCGATAGTGTTTTTAGCGATCGCTTATCGGTATCAGGGGCGCGGCTGTCAATTGGGATGCACCGCTTGGTTTCCGGCTGTTTTGCGTGTCGTTACCGTCGTGGCGTTGGTGTGCTTCAGTATTGCAGCGATGATGTGGTTCGATCCCAGTCTCCCTATGTGCGCTTGGCTTAATTCCCTGTTGTCGGAGCGCCTTCGCTTGGCTCATGAGTTTTACCTCGCTTTTCCGCCCACGATGTGGGGGAATCATCAGGATGCAATGGTCTTGAACGGGATTCTGGTTGGTGCGAGTCAAACGGGATTTCTCGTCGATAATGCATATGCCCATCTAGTTCTTTCGTTTGGCTATATTGCCGCGGGATTGTTTATCGCTCTGTACTTATTTCTTCTCTGGGACGGCGGTAAAAGCGCCGGCAGCGTCGTGGTTCTTGGGATGTTGATCTGTGCTGTAGTTGGTGTTGGTGAGTCGTGCATGCTGGACTGCAGTTTTAATCCGTATTTTGCAATTGCCGCTGCGGAGGTTTTGTACGCGCGTCTTTCTCCGTCGAGCGGCGAGAGTGGTTGTCTACGCCAAACCGAGAAGGATGCCGACGTCGTTTCCCCGAAAGTTAAGAAGTGCGTGCTAGATGGGGTGATGGGGGTTGTTTGAATCGGAAATGCCAATCGAGCGCCCTCTGGTGTCAGTGATTATTCCCGTTTACAATGCGGCACCCTGGCTGAGTGATTGCATTGAGTCGGCAATGCAATCACTCAAGGGCATATCATCTGAAATAATTTGTGTAGATGATGGGTCAACGGATGGAAGCCCTGAGATACTTAGCGCTTTCAATAGCGCGTATGATGGCATACGGGTGATTCGGCAAGACAATGCTGGACGCTCTGCCGCTAGGAATGTTGGCATCGAAGCTGCGAGAGGTAAATGGCTTGCTTTTTCTGATGCTGACGATCGACTTGAACCACGAGGTTTTCAGTCGATGCTATCAAAGGCGGAATTTCGAGAGCCGGATGTAGTGTTTGGGGCAGCACGGCAAATCGGGTCGCAAACTGATAAATCGACTGCACTTGTATATTTCGACGATCTCATGTTGGACAGCTCTGCCTCGCAGCGATATCTGCTCGACTTCGCTTATCATGCGCGCGAAAAGAACGAATCGGTTGGGCAGACAGCCCTTGCTGCGCACGGGCAGATTGACCTATGTGCGGTTTGGGCGTCGCTGTATTCCGGGGATATTGTTCGCCGAAATGGAATACGGTTCGTCGATGGGTTGAAGTTCGGGGAGGATACGCTTTTCAACTACGATTTTCTTTCGCATGTAAAAAGTGCTTTGTACATATCTGATGTTGTCTATGCCCAAAATACCAGCAACACTGGCACAATCAGGACATATCATTCAGGTGATGCCCGATACATTGGCTTCCTGTTTCCCCTATGGCGATCGAGGGTTTTGCGAGGCGATTGTCTCGAAGCAGATGTTGCGAGCTGTTTGGCGCGAGAAGTGATGCAGATTGCCGGCAGGATCCCATTATCTTGCGATGAGTTCGGGGAAGCCTGGAGTATTGCTCGTGAGTTTTCAAGTGAATGGGGGGGGGTGCGTTGAACCGAGTCGTGTCGGTCCGGCCTCTTCCGCATATTGGCCATACTGGAAGGCTCAATATGCTTTGGCGAAGTGTGGAGGGGTGGGGTTTGTGGGCCTCTTCCTTCTTACAAGGATTTACGCGTCGATTCGTGGGTTCCGCAAAGGATCTTCTGGGAATGTTGGCTGATTAAGGGGTCGAGGCGATAGGGAAGATGGAAAGAGCGTCAAATGTTGTACGTCGACGGATATGATGCAACGTAAAGGTTGATCGAATAGCGAAAACCTTTCCATCGTTATTAAGTTACTGTTTTAAACCGACCTCTTTATTCATAGAACGGTGTGGTTGATTAATGGCTACCATCAGGACGACAAAAACGGATGTTATATGGAACTATGTGGGAACGGTAGTCTCCATGGCGAGTGGCTTTGTGCTGCTCCCGCTGCTCATGCGTTATCTCACGTCAGAGGAGCTCGGCCTTTGGTATGTTTTCACTGCTGTGGCGAGCCTTGCCATGTTGTTTGAGTTCGGCTTTAGTCCGACATTTGCACGAAACATCGTGTATGTGGTGAGTGGCGCACGTCGCATTACTTCCGAGGGCTGCGATTCTGGATCGGTACGTGAAGGAACCGATTGGCATCTGCTTAAAACGGTGATATACGCCTCTAAGATGGTGTACGCCGGTATTGCGGTGCTTGTCGCCCTGGTGCTCGGCACGTTTGGAACTTGTTACATAGGGGTAGTTGCCGAGCTTGTTGAACCATTAACCAGGTGGGTATCCTGGGTCATTTTTGTCATCTCGATCTTCCTGAATCTATATTTTCTATACACCATCACGTTGTTGCGTGGTTTTGGTGACATTGCAGGAGAGAACCGTGCAAAGACGCTTGCCAGGTTTTGCCAACTGCTTATAAGTGCGCTTTTGCTCGTTGCGGGTGCGGGGCTTATAGGGGCTTCTTTGGGGTATTTGATGAATGGCGTGTTGTTGAGGTTGTTTGCCGCGATGCAATTAAGCAAGCATGTCGAGATTAATGCGGGGATTAAATCGGATTCCTCAGCTCCCACAAAAGACGAAATCGGCCTTGTTTTTTCAACGGTGAGTCATGTGGCCTGGAGGGATGGCCTGGTTCAATTGGCGTGCTATGCTTCCACTCACGCGATGTCGCTCGTCGGGTCGTTAACGCTCGGCTTATCAGAGACAGGAACGTATTCGGTGTTGCTGCAGTTCGGCAATGCCGTTTACAGTTTTGCGGCGGCATATCCGTCTTCCTTTTTCCCTTCGTTTCAGGCGGCGCATGTCGAAGGAAATGTCACGCAACAGCGTCTGCTTGTGGCGAAGAGCTTCACTCTGTACTGGCTCCTCTTCATGGTCGGAGCAATGGGCGTCGCCATCTTCATCATGCCATTGCTCCCGTATATCAAGAGGGGGTTTGTGCCAGATCAGCCGCTCTTCCTAATGATTTGTTTGTATTTGGCACTGTGGAATCATCATTCACTGGCGTGTAATTTCATTATCGGCATGAATGAAATTCCCTATCTTGCGGGGTATATCTTTGCAGCGTTTGTGGGTGTACCTCTTTCCTATGCCTTATCTGGGGTGTTGGGCTGGGGGCCTTGGGGTCTTGTTCTGGGGCAGGCGATTTCTCAATTGCTTTACAACAATTGGAAATGGCCAATGTATCTGGCAAGAAAGCTGGGGACAACATATCTCAATCTTCTACATATCGGTTGCGAAGCTTTAAAGTGCGAGTTCGACCGGCACGCATCTTGATGTTACGGGGAAGTTGTTATGAGGATTAAAGGAATTGCGAAAAAAATAGCGATTAAAGCATCGGGGATATTCTTGCGATTCCCGGGAATCTATAGTGTTGTGAGCTCATCGGTCCGCGGAAAGCATTCGGAGCTGCCGTCTTGTGAGTGGGCTCGCCATGTTCTAAGGGAGGCATCACCAAGCCCCTGTCCTCAAAAAAAGGGGGGGGTGCGGCCCCGAATGTGGCCCAAAAACCCACAATACGATATTTCCGTCGTCATTCCATGCTACAACGTTGAACATTTTGTCAAAGACGCCGTCGTTTCGGTTGTTGAACAGAAGACATCGAGGTCTTTCGAAGTCATAGCGATCGATGACGGGTCGACTGATTCCACGGGGATAATTCTGGACGGTCTTGCTGACACGTATTTCAACCTCAAGGTCATTCATCAGTCGAATCGTGGTTTTTCTGGTGCGAGAAATGTGGGAATAGCTCAGGCGCAGGGTAGGGGGATAGTCTTCGTTGATTCGGATGACATTTTAAAAACCGGCGCGCTGGAGGTCCTGTCCGATGCGCAAGATCAATCGGGTGTCGCCGTGGTGACTGCATCCTACGAGAATATGAGTGAAGACGGAGGCTGTATTTCGCCCTTAAAGGGGAAGAGAGCTCATGGCGCTCCATGGGGCAGGTTGTATAGCCGGGAAGTTTGGAGGGATGTGGACTTTCCAGAAGGGTATTGGTTCGAGGATACGGTCCAGAGTTTTCTCATAGACCCAAGGTTTTCAGGGGAATATGTCGATGAGAGCGTGTATTTCTATCGCAGAAACAGGACAAGCATCAGCTCTCGTTGCATGGATAGCAAAAAGTCAATCGATACCTTCTACATTACAGAGTATTTGATTGACCGTGCGCAGGAGCTTGGAATTAATTACTGTCAATCTATCCATAATCAACTGGTTTACCAGTTGGGTCCCATTATGTTGAAACGCTGTGTTGCTCTGAATGTGCGAGAACTCAAAGCGCTTTTTGTTTGCTCTTGTGAGCTGTACGGTCGTTGCTCGCATGGAATGGAGTGCGACTTGGGGTCTAGATGGTGCGAACTTGAGCGATCTTTGAGAGATAAGGAATTTCTTCCTTGGCTTATTGCTGCCTGCTCTCTATCATAAATCGGCATTCGAGCGTATCTCGATTGGTTGCTGACATAGTTTGTCTGAAAGTCGGGCAGCCTTCTTTCTCATTGCGATGAGGGATGGTCAATCAGGTCGAGCATGGCGATGCGATTCGCGTGTTTGTGTTGATGATCTCGAACTCTTTCATGCAGCTTATCCAGCACTTATTTGTTTTGCACCCCTCGTATTTCCGACATGGTTTCGTCGACAGGTTGGGATTCTTGTTATGTGGAGGGAAGTAGCCGCCCGCCATTTTGATTGCCAGTCGCGGTGACAGTGTCGGAACGGTTTCGAATGGACTTAATAAGAGCGCGAAGGAGTGGGCTGGTGAGTAAACGTAGGCTGGACATTGATATTCTTCGAATTGTGGGCATTCTATTTGTCGTGATGTATCACTACGGATCTTTATCCGGTTTGGGTGGGAAATGGATGAGCGCTTATATCGGAGCTTTCCTCTCCTGCTGTGTCCCCATTTTCTTTTTCGTATCTGGTGTTCTCCATGCTCGAAGGGATCAAACATGGAGTTCAGGATTCTCCAAAGCTGTAAAACTACTAGTTCTTACGGTGCTATGGAGTATGGCCCTGTGGATAGTCATCTCCCTACAAAGAGGGTCTCAGATTGCTTTTAATTTGTGGGTTGCAGGTATCCTCACCTTTCAACAGGGCTATACAAATATTTTCTGGTTTCTTCCAGCCATGGCTATCGTATATATGCTGGCCCCCATCTTCTGCGTGGTGCGAGACGGTCATCGAGACACATTTCGGGCGATGGTAATCGGTGCTTGTCTAGCGGTATTTGGTCTCGATCTCTTGCAGAGGGGGGGGTATATAGCGGGGCTCTTTTTTGAAACGGACATATTTAACAAAGCAATATACTTTTTAAACCAATTCAATCCTTTGAGAGGCATATACGGCTATTCAATCGCCTACTTTTTGGTCGGGATGTACATCGGGGGTCTTGACTACCGACCGAAGACTGCCCGCTTCGGAGTTATCTCCTTGCTGCTTTGCATTGTCTCTCCTATAGGTCTGGCGATGTATAAGGTAATGTTCGACAAATTGACGAATGGGAATTATGATCCCGTGTTTGGCGGATATTCGTGCATCTCAACGCTGATACTTACCGTTTCGCTATATTATTTGGTGGGGATTTTGACAGATAGGTTGCCGGATTGCGGGCGTGTGAGCGGTGCAATTAAATTCCTGGGTGTGAATGCATTCGCTGTCTATCTGTTGCACATGTTTGTCCGACCTTTGATAACCACAGCGGTGCAAAGCGTTTGGCCGGCTTGGATAGCAATTGCGGTGAGCGTGCTTCTTGCAATGTCGGCAGTTGTCGTCCTTACTATTATTGGATCTATTTTGAAGCGAACCAAGATGGGTAGTTGGTTGCTGACCGCATAAGGGTATTTAAGCCGTCCCAATGAATCGACTTTGTTCGTCAGAACATGCGTAATTTGGTTCGTACTCTGACGGAGTCACCGACTTGTTCCATGCGTGATGTAGGGCCATTCGCCCCACATTGCCACCAATAGGCCGTGGCTCAATTCTCATTGGGTGCTTTTAAGATTCCTGATTTCAAGAGCGTTGGCAAGCTGGATGTCCGTCGCAACATCAGGCCACTTATGGTGTATGGCGCGCAGGCAATCGCGCAGTCGGTGTACCTCTCGTTCAACAGCACGATGCTCGGTGTGCTATCGCATGGGAATTGCCAGGTAGGGTTGCATCAGCTCGCAGTGAAGATCGAAAATGTGCAATACAGCGTGGTCGGTGCGGTGACTGGGGTGTTCGTGCCCCGGATGGCGCACGAACAAATGGCTGACGACGTTGCGGGGCTTCGCAGGTTAGTGCGCACGGGCTTTGGTTTCACGATGAACATCTGCCTGGCGGTGATGTGCTACCTGCTGGTGTTCGCCGAACCCGTGGTCCTGTTCGTGTCCGGCGAGGCGTTTGCCGGCGCGGTGACGCCGGTGCGGATCATCGGCGCGGTGAGCCTCATGTCGTGCGTCGGC
>OLRB01001357.1_pt1 | contig 10595 bp, 6 predicted proteins | sample 1672751 | NCBI WGS metagenome assembly OLRB01 (sample SAMEA3136720, study PRJEB25190) | human gut metagenome | biome: human gut; feature: human-associated habitat; material: faeces | place: Austria | collected 2013
GGAGTACCTGGGTGCGCCGCGCCGGGGGCGCTAGGACGTGCTGCGCCGCGCCCGCCGTGAGAAGCGTAGCTCTCGCGGGCGTACTGCTCGAACTCGGGCGAGGAAACGCCCGGCTCGAAAGGGTCATGATACTGTTGATTACGATTCGTCATGGCCCGGATTATACTTCCAAGGACGAACCCGTCCGAAACCCAGGGAGGCACAATGGACGAAAAAGACATTGCCGCGTTGCAAAACGCCGACATAGATTACGAGGACATCATCGACCGCTTCGAAGGTAACGAATCGCTGTACCTGAAACTGGCCGAACTGTTCCTCGACGACCCCCACATGCCCAACGTCCGTAAGGCGATCGCCGCAGGCGATCTGGCAACCGCGGAGACGGAGGCCCACGCCCTCAAAGGCGTAGCCGGCAACCTCTCGCTCACCAGCGTGCACAAGCTGGCGAAAAGCATGAACGATGCCCTCAGGGAAGGCAACGAAGCCACAGCAACCAAGCTGCTGCCCGAATTGGACGAGGCATACGAGAAGGCAGTAGGAGCCCTGTGAGAAGTTTTGGGGAGGTAGGAAGCGGAAACCCACGCGCGAAGCGCCAACGCTTGCACAGCAGGTGCGGCAACGCATCAGCCGGCTGGGAGCGAAGACCCGTGCGCAAAGCGCCAGGCCCCAACCCCAGCTCCAAAAGCGAACCCCAGCAACAACGAAGCGCAGTGCGGCATATGCCAGCACTGCGCTTCGTCTCCTCTATCCGATGACCTTAGGCAGCCGCAACGTTCGGCGATGCCACGATCGTTTCAGGGTCGCCACCCGCTTCGACCGTCGAGATGATCTTGGCCCACGTGGCCTCATCGCGATCCGCAAGCCACAGGTTGATATCAGGGTCGATATCGCCCTGGTACGGGCCCGTGCCGGAGACGAACGTGATCTTATCTGCATTCTGGGCGAACACCTTCACCGTCTCGATCAGGTTGGCCGTAGCCCAATCGGTGTCGCAGTTGTCGATGAGCGCCTGCACGTGCAGCGCCGCATTCAGCGGATCGGCGGCAACTTGCTCGATGCCGACCTGCACCAGCTGCCTATCCTGAATCTGGCGGCAGGCGTCCAAGTCGTTCGCATACTGCTTACGGGAACGAGCCAGCACAAGCGCCTCAGGGCCGTTCAGCTCCTGCGTGCCGGCATTCAGGGCGATCTTGTCGCCGGAGACGATATCAACCAGCTGCATGTTGATGGGCACGTTAGCCGTCACGCCGCCAAGCTGATCGACGAATTTCTCGAACTGCACGAAGTCCATATCCATATAGTACTTCGGGGTGACGCCAGTGAGCTTGGCAACTTCCTTCTCAAGCTCTTTGACGCCGCCGACGTGATACACCTCGTTGAGCTTCATCTTCTGGCCGTTGTACTCGGTGCACGTATCGCGCGGAACCGAGATCAGGGACACCTTATAGGTTTTCGGGTCCACGCGCACCAGCATCAGCACGTCGCTGCGCCCGGTGCCGTCGGAGTATTCCGGCTTCGTGATCTCGACCGTGCCCGTACGCGAGTCGTTGCCGACCACCATAACGTAGAACGGCTCGGTTTCAGCCTTCGCAGTCTGCACGCTGTCGGACACCTCAAGGGTCTCATCCTGGTGAGCAGGCTCGCTGGCCTTCTTTTGGCAGCCGGCCAACATGCACAGCGCAAGCACGCAGCACGAGGCGACCGCCAAAATCCTCTTCCCTACCTTCATTTCCCTTCCTTTCTGACCATAACCCCTTACGGGATAATAGCCGTTGAATCCACGTCAATGCCCTTGGGGTTCCCTCCCCCATCGACTACACTCATGATAGCGCTCCAGCCCTCGGGATTCTCGTAGCACAGCCACAAACCGCCGGCTTCTTCGTTGAAATCGCCTTTTGAGGGGCCGGAAACGCTGTATACCGTCATGCCGCCCGAGCCATCCGAGAACGCCAGCGCTAGCGAAACGATATCCGAGGTGCGCATGCCGGTCCCCACGAACCCGGCCACGTTCAGGATGGTGTTCGGCATCTGGTAAACGGGTTCGCTCAGCACCTTGTTCATAATGGCAAGGGCAAGTTGACGAACATTATCCTGACGATGCTTATCCTGATCGACCTTGTACTCATGACGCGCGCGGGCGAACAGCTGCGCCTGCTGGCCGTTAAGCACCTGCGTGCCCGGCTCAAGCGTCACCGTCTCCCCCGTCAAAGCGTCTTTGTACGAAAGCTTGATGTCGACGTTCACCTCGACGCCGCCGAGCTTGTCCACGATGTCTTGCAGCTCGGAGAAATGCACCTCCGCGTAATGGGAGATGTTGACGCCCGTCAGCTGCGACACCGCTTTGATGGATTCAGGCGCGCCGCCGATGTTGTACGCCTCGTTGATCTTCACCAACTGCCCGTCCGACGTTCGGTACGGGGTGTCGCGCGGCACCGTGACCATGGTGATCTGCTTGTTGGAAGCATCCACGCGCATGAGGATCATCACATCGGAACGCTGGTTGTCGCCGGATTCCGCGGCTTTATCGGAAGTGCCCGACCCCTCGCGCGAATCGGAGCCCAAAACCAGCACGTAAAACGGCTGCCCGTTCTCGACCGGAGTCAGGGCGCTGCTCACCGCATTATCTTGTTCCGCGCCCATGGAAAGCGCGTTGTTGAGCTGGTGGGAGAACCACAGAGCATAGCCGCCAGCAGAGAACACGCAGACAAGGATAACGGCAAGAACGGACAAGCCGACGCGCTTAAGCAAGCGGCTTCGACGCCTTTTGCGAGCAAGCTCGATATATGCTGCCCGGGAATTCCAATGCGACGGGGCGGGCGGCTGCACATTACCCGCAGCCCCTCGAGCGCCGGCGTGGGCGCCCTGCACCGAAGCGCCGCGAGAATGCTGCGCAACGTGGGCCCCAGAAGCGGAACGAGCAGGCGCACTGCCAGTGCGAGCGGGCCCCTTCGGCACATGGATGCCACGACGCGCAGGCATATCGGGCACACCAGCCGCGCGCTGCGGCGCTTGCGCCCGCATATGGCGAGGCTTCGACATATGCCCTTGTCGAGGTTGCTGCTCCCAACTACCCATGACGTGAAAGACCCTTTCCGAATTGGCTAAAACCCTTGAATCATATCATCGTTGGCGCATGCTAGCGGCAATGAGAACGCATCAGCCAGAAAGCGAGCATAACCGGGAAAGGAATTCCGGCTTTATCCGATTCGATACAGACGCATATCTCCCTCGCTCAGCACCAGCGTGAACCCCGGTGTGTCTTGAGTGATGGACTCGATTCCGACCCAGTCCTCTTCCTTGTATCGCAGCTTCACAACTGTGCGATCGTTGTACGACTTTTCGTCCAGCAGCATCACGTAGTGTGCACCCGTCTTCTCAACCGCCTCGCGGACCTCATCAGAAACCGCATAATCGCACAATTGCGTGCGGAGCACGGTGGCATACGGCTCAGACCCCGAAGGCCCCGCCGTAGCCGAACGACGGAACAGCGTATTCAACCCTTCCACCCCGTAGCTCCAACAGCTGCCGTCGCTAGGAACGTTGATCACGCAATCGTGCCCAGCAAGGGACATGACGCGCTTAACGAATGCGTCCTCCTCGGAAGTTAGCCCCTTCTCCCACGAATACCGAGAGCTCACCTCGGCATGTATTTTCATAAGGCCAGGTCGAACATCGGTTTTATCAAACGCAAAACGCACAGGCGCAAACTGGCAAACCGCCAGCAACACCACCAGAACCATAGCCACTACGCAAGAGTTGTTAGACCCCTGGCGTCCAAAACGCATTTTCCCAAGCAAGCCTGTGCCGAGCTTCACGAGCCACGCAAAACCGAGCGCAGCAAGAGGAATGGCGAAAAGGACCGTCATGGCGCCGGTGCGATAATAGTCGGTATACCAGAAGCCTGTCAGCAGCTGTTTCACGAAGCCATCGGTCGCAACATCGATTACGTAGAATGAAAACGCCGTGATATACGACACAGAAAGCCATCGCAAGCGCCTGTCCTTAAGCGTTTTCGCAATTCCGAGCAAAACAAGAACGGTCAGGAACGGCTGTACGCCCTCACGATTGGTGAACATAAAGAGCAAACCCGCAACAATGGCCTTGGGGATGCTTAGCGTTGGCTTCCATGAATAGGTGACCACACCCTGCAACGGCGGCGCAACGAACAACAAGACCCATGCGGCACATGCGATAAAGCACAGTATGATGGCAGTACGCTTGCCTGACCAATAGCCGTCGGACCGTTTGCTCCACAGATGTGAGACGGCAAATGCTACCGACCATATCCCCAACGTAAAGGCGCCGTTCGGTTGAGCGAGCGCTACGGAAATCATGCTGCAAGCATAAGCGACAGCAAAACCGCTTTTCGATGGACCAGAAGCATTTAGGCTACTAATCAGCAATCCTAGTGCTCCGGGAATCAGGGCAAACGACAACAAATTGGAAAGCAATTGGCCGAACACAACGAAACCCCAGGGGTATCCGCAAAACGCCACAGAGAACAAGGATCCCGCATAAAGAGCAAGCTTGCTGTCCGGAAACAGCTGACGCAATAAAAACAGCAGACCGACGGGAAGCACAAACGCGCATACTACGAAAATCATAGCGTTCGTAGCAAGCGTCACCTGATTACCCACAAGCGAAGCCACGACGGCAGTAACCACATGCCAGGCCGCCGGATAATAGCCACCCGATTCTCCAAGATCAAGGTATTTCGTTACATTCAGGGTAGAAAACGTTCCCGAGTCCAAAAAGCCACGGACAACCGAAAGGTGCACCGTAGTGTCATCATTGCGAGAAAACGAAACCGGATCGCCCATCGCATGAACAAATACGACAAGGGACACCGCTGCAGCAACCCCAATATAAAGGGCGACAAGTACCCATTCGCCATTGACAGCATTCCGAGTCAAATGGGTACGCCCATCAACACCCCTCAAACCGCGAAGCACGCGGCATACACCATAAATCAGCAGGCACAAAGCTGCGCACGCAAGCAGCAACATCCAGCCATCGCACCTCACGTGTACAGCGTTGAGAACGACACCAAGAATCACTAGCGCGGCAACGGAAAACGCCGGCGCAACCGCAACGGAAGCAAGCCGTTCAAGCGAAACAGCCCGACCCACCAAATACCCAGGCGCATACAGCACCATAACGCCGATACAAATAGCCAAAGTGAAAGTTAACCACATACAATGCTCCTAATGCAGGAAAGAATCCCAATCGAGTCGGATTCCCGGAAACGCACCAGGAAACAACTAATCGATTCTTGTCGCCATCCATTCAAAAGAAAATGCTCATTACTGACTCTAACCGTATAATTCATAAACGAACTAAACCTGTGACAAAATGCAGGAACAACATTCGATACAATTGCAAAAACGCATTTTGAATCTCTACTCATTTCTTGCAAAATACGAGAAAACTAAGGCGAAGCAGATAGGAGTATAAATGAGCTTCGATTATCGAGTCAGCGTTATCGTGCCAATTTATAACCAAGAACCTTACCTCGAGGCAGCTATAAACTCCCTTATTAGGCAAACTATAAAACCAAAAGAAATTGAGATTCTCCTAATCGACGACGGCTCTACAGATGCAAGCCCAATGATCTGCGACGAATTCGCAAATCATTATCCGAACATTCACGTAGTCCATAAAACAAATGGTGGGTTATCCGATGCCCGTAATTGCGGGATCAATAACGCACAAGGAAAGTACTTAATGTTCCTCGACGGAGATGACACATTAAGAGAGGACACCGTTGAAGCTGTTGTCGACTTTTTCGACAAACATTACGACGAAGTTGATTTGGTTACATATCCGTCGGTTTCGCTGAAAAATGGGCAGCCAACGTCTCCCCATTATCGCTATCAAACCTTAAAACAATCCGGAGTATACGACCTCACTAAATGGGACAATATATTCGCTGCAGTTACCAGAATCGAAGTTTGCGTTAAAAACCTCGCTGAGGATAACATCCTATTCTCATCCGATAGATCATTCCGACACGAAGATGAGAAGTACTGCACCGATGTTATATTGAACAAACTAAAAATCGGTTTTGTCAATAAAGGTGCGTACTTCTACGAACGGCAGCCCGAAGGCCTTCAAAACACATATTTTCATGCATTCTATATTTTCGAAAACACGATGACTTTTTGGGAAGAAGAATTCGGGCGTTTCGAATCAATGGTGCCACAATACCTTCAGGCACTGTTCGTCAGTGACTGTGCATGGAAAATCCGATCGGACATCCTGTTTCCCTACCATTACGACAAGCAGCATTTTGAAGAAGCCGTAGACCGAATCAAAACCTTGCTTAAGCGCGTTGACGTCGAAGTTATCTCAGCTCATCCTGCGCTTAATCACTTTCAACGCGCCTATTTGTTGCAGCTCGGAGACCGAAACGTAAGCTGCCTAGCCGGCCCAAGCCATCTCGCACTCACCGCTGACAAAAAACTTGTTTACTCTAGAAGCAAAATAGAAATCATCCTTCTCAAAACTATTGCAACTCCCGATGCCCTCATCATCAAAGGTTTTCTTAAGAGCCCCTGCTTCCAATTCACTGAGAAACCTAATCTGTATGCTCGCTTGAATTCGGAAGATCGATTCTCCACGGAGACAGTGAAGGTCAAGAAATCATCTTGGAGCTACAATAATGCAAAAACCGAAACAAACTTGTTTTGGGGCTTCACCTATGAAATCAAAATCAATTCGATAGCGAATCAAGCATTACTATCTTTCGAAGTTGACTACATGGGAATGCGGCACGAAACTAACTATTACTTCATGCCTAAAGCCATCTTCTCGCTCAAGGCACCGAAACGATTGGCAATATATCGAGGCAATTTCGAAATCAGATTTACAAATAACGTATTTGTGATTTCCCGCCTAGACAGCGAGGAAATTCAAAAACAAAAGACTAGCAGCGAAAAGCAATTGGATATCCCTCTTGCTGCAAAATACGCCCGGATGACGGCTAGGTCAATTTCGCAGCATCGTCGCATATGGCTCTATCATGATTGTCATGGCGTCGAAAAAAACAATGCTTATTATCAGTTTATCCATGATATTAAAATGGATGATGGCATTGATCGTTATTACGTTGTGAATGATGATTTGAAGAAAGTCGAACATCTTTTTTCAAATACAGAATTACGAAATGTCATTCGCTTTAAAAGCAAGAAGCACAAGCTCCTTTTTCTTTCTGCAGAAAGAATCATTACTGCTTATGTTGAAGCCACAAATTGGCAACCGTTTGGCAAAAAAGCAATGCGTTATTACCAAGATATCACCCACGCAAAGGTAACTTACCTACAGCACGGTGTTTTACACGCTCACCAACCGTGGAAATACTCCATGGACAGACTACTGATTGATTCCGAGGTCGTTTCGACAGATTTTGAAATTCAAAATCTGTGTAAAAACTATTGCTTCAATCAAAATGATCTAATCCCCGCAGGCATGCCGAGATATGACTATCTAAATGAGAATGAAAAATCGGATAGGCGCATTCTGCTTGCTCCTTCATGGAGAAAGTATCTTGTTCGACAAAAAAAAGACGGGCAATGGCTTGGAATTCAAAATGTATTTGCTAAATCTCTCTTTTTTAAAGAGCTGAGCACTCTGCTGAATTCAGCAGAGCTCACTAGCCTACTCGAAGAACATGATTATATCCTGGAGCTGAAACTGCATCCCATTCTTTCTGAATTGTATCGAGACTATTTCCGGTTCGATAGCCGACGGATTCAGCTAGCCCCCGAATCCGTCAATGAGTCCAAGTATCGCATCTTTATCACAGATTTCTCATCATATCGATTTGACTTCGTATATCTAAAGCGCACGATAATGTATTTTTTCCCTGATTACGAGCTTTTCAACTCTGGTATGTGCGATTACAGAGAAACCGATTTGCCCCTCGATGGTATGTTTGGCAATATCACAACAACCGCAAATGAAGCCGTATCCGAGCTGCGATCAATACTCGAGCGCGGCGGAAATCCAGAAGAAAAATACCGAAAGCAAATGGATGGGTTCTTCCTGTATAACGACAATTCGCAATGCGATCGCATATATGATGCGCTCATAAGCAACTCAACATATTAAAGGCGTCTTAAACCTTCGATACCGGGGATAATCCTCTGCATCCATGGAACTGAATTAGATTACTATTCCGTAAGCATGACGACAGGGCCGGGAATGCTACCAAACAGACAGTACAATCCGCTCGGTAGCATTCCCATCGCAAGCGCTCATGAATTTCGAACGGAAGGCGTCGACCTCAGCCGAATCGAATCGCTCATCGACATGCTTCACCCAATCGATGAGCGATTCGTTATCGCGAAACACCGGTCCGGGAGTTAGTTCCTCGTACGGATAATAGAAACCACGCCAATCGCAATAATCGTCCAAGTCATATGCGAAGAACGCCATGGGGCGCCCGAATAGCGAGTATTCGAACACCAACGACGAATAGTCGGATATGCACACGTCAGCAACGCATAGCAGCTGATCAATAGGCAAATCACGCGTAACATCGAACGCGAAATCAGCGCATTCGGCAGGAATCGGCGGCAGCTGCTTCACGAACGGATGATGCTTGATCAGCAGCACCGCATCATCACCTATAACGTCCTTCAACGCACGGATATCCAGCTTATCCGGCCCTTCAGCCTTCGCTACGCGACCCCTGAACGTGGGTGCGTATAACACGACCCTTTTACCCTCGATTGCAGGGACAGCCTCCTTAACCTTGTTTCGTGCATTAGCAAGAAACTCCTGATCAAAGAAGACATCCGTACGACTAACCCCAAGGGGTTTAATGATTTCCGGAGTATCTTGTAGCACCATGGCATCTTCATACGCCCAAGCAACTTCGGGGCTGCTAACCGTTACGAGCGAAAGATTCTTATAGAACGGGTGCTTGAGCAGGTCTTTTTTACTTCCACCAAACTTCAGCTCGGCAGTGCTCATTCCCCATTTTTTAAAGGCACCGCACGCATGCCACAGCTGCACCACACGCGTTTCCGGCCGCAGTTTTATGCAACTGACCAAATCGGACGCATCCGACAAGAACACGACTTCCACGCGGGAAATATCGTGCAACGCTCTCACGCTGTTTTTCAGGTACTGGACATAGGACACGTGATTCTGGTTCAGCGTAAGGTACCTAGGCGACTTCCCCGGATCATCTTCAAGCCTCTTAAACAACAGCTCAAAACTGTCAGGCATGACAGTTTCCTTCGTTTCGAAGAAAAGAACGCGCCCTCGCACAACAGGTTTTCGCGAAAAGTATCTATACGCTAGCGGGAATACCAGCCCCAGCGTCACATCCTTAACAAAGCGCTTGGCAACGCGCTTGATGAAACCAATCATTCCCGGTTCCAACCTTTCCATTGCAACGTCGACAGTCGCCAACGACAGAACTAGCCTTTATCTTTCTTTCGCCCGAGCAATAGCGAATGAGGCTATATCTTCAGCGGGGCTTGACGAACAGCCGACGAACGAATCCCCGACGAATCGTTCAAGCTCGTCATGCGGATACGTCTCATGATCCGTAGACCATTGTTCCAGAAGATCAACCAGTTCTCCAGGAGAACTCGCGGTAAGACCGGGGCACAAACACGCCGGATCGGCGTTCAAACCAGGGGACGATCGGTAATGCGCGATGTCGGGAGTATAGAATCCGACCATCTTGCCAAGCAAATATGCCTCATAGACGATCGACGAGTAATCGGTTATGACGATATCCGCGTCGATAAGACCCGTCGGCACATCTCCACCAGCATCTTTGCCCGCCGTAAGCGGATGAGCCGACCAAACAACATCATACTCGCCCGATTGGAATACGTGTTCTGCCCTATCACGTAAATCGTCAAAGGGATCAACAGCTTTGTCGTACTTGCGAATCGTAGGGGCGAACAAAACCATACACTTTGCGCCAGCACCACTGCTCTTCCCCACCTTTGCAGATCGAGTCGCACCACGCAAGTCGCGCAACTTACGGTATTCCGGCCGACCAAGAGGCAAAACGCGCTCGATTGGGCACGCAAACGCCTCGGCAAACGCCTTACGAGCGCCTTCCCCTGAGCAAATTACCCATGAGTTGTTCCGGTGAATCTGGAATAACGCCGCCTCGTCCGACGAATGGCCCTCCGCAATATCGAGCGCTTGATAGCCGAACTTCTTAAACGCGCCAAATGCATGCCATAGTTGGATAACAATGGGCTCATTCGGAAATTCAAGATGCAGCGTATCGCGTAGTTCAGTAGGCTCGCACGTAAAATCCAACAAGCTGATCACAGGATCGTAACGGTCAATCACGCACACCCTGCAGCGAGCAAGATGATACAACTCCCGCAAAACAAGCCCCGCATATGCCAGAACCGAGGACTTCTTAAAATGCTGCGACAGGTACACAGGCTCATATCCCTGAGCAGAGAATGCCTTCCCGCACTCCACATAGTCATAGGAAGGCTCCCCCGACTTACGGGACACAAATAGCACCTCGTCACGGCGACCGAGCAAGCCGAACAGATGATATAGGCCATTAAACGCCACACGAGATACGTAAGCAACCACAGCTTTTGCGT